>TARA_R110002072_G_scaffold3334_1_pt1 | contig 121219 bp, 104 predicted proteins | sample TARA_R110002072 | Tara Oceans TARA_R110002072 (sample SAMEA4397118) | marine metagenome | biome: Polar Biome; feature: [SRF] surface water layer (ENVO:00010504); material: water (ENVO:00002006), including particulate matter (ENVO:01000060) such as... | depth 5 m
ACTTGGGCTTCAAACAAATTACTTATTTGGATTCCACGGTAAAACTGAATCAAAACTTGATTCTGCTCAAATACAAATCCCAAAGCTCTTGTTCCGCCTGAACCATTCGTGCCTTGATAAAAAATCCCTGTAGAGCCACCAATAATTTTGTTGTTTATAAATCGAATGCCTGAAGAAGTTGAGGCGGTAATAATCACATTCCCTCGGTCAGTATTGGTGCTATTCGTTATTGGGGATTCAATACTACATCCCTGAAACAATAGATTATTCAGTGTCAATTGCCCTCTTACCGTACGAGCATATGTGGTACCTGTAGCTTTTATTTTCAAATCCTTAAAAATTAAATGTGATGCTCCTTCTAGGGAAACCACATAATTTCCAGCGGAAGAACTTGCCTCATAGCTTAATTGAACTAGTTCAGGATCGGAATTCAGAGATTGAAAAGTAATTGTATTTGTAATTGAAGCACCAGTAATTACACCAATCACAAGTTGCTCATTGTATATCCCATCCGCCACATTGAATACCACGGGACCAGAAACGCCATTAGTGTTTAGCGCATTCACTGCTCCTGTAAAACTCACATAATCCCCAGATGGGCCAATCGTATAATTTCCTGTGAGTGCTTGGGCAAAAACTCCAATGGGGCTGAATGCCCAAATGAATAGCGCCACAAAAACGGTTTTAGAGATGCTGGAAAAGTTTATCATAAATTGAAATTCAGGTGTTTGATCTAATTAGATTTCATCCCAAAAGGGAATTTTCCTCTAAAACCAAATTTCAATTTCTATGTCCAGAAAGGATGGTACGTATGTATCAAAGAATTACACGCATGTAACAAATTCAAAAAAATAAAGCCTGAATAGCTATTCAGGCTTATAATACCCCATTCCCTCTGCTTCTATTTCACAGCAATCCATAAGAGATCTTCTGGTAAGGTTTCCAATCTGGTCATGGACATTTTAGATGCAAAGACTTTTCCTGAGGAAGCAGTGAAAACTTCATCTATCCCATGGCGAATAATATTCCAACCAGGCTGCAGTTCTAAATCAATACTGGTGAAATCCTCATATTTTTCCTCACCACTTCCAGTGTACGTATCTAACTTGCAATCTCCTTTCGCCTTTGCAGGCCCTTCCAGAAAATAAAACTCTAAATAATAACCAAGACTAGCATTTTCGTCACGATAGCTGAAAAGCCACTTGGCAATATCTGCACTACTGCTTGCATACAAAATCCCATTGCTAGGATTTCCCATTTCGTCCATAAGCGTTAATTCTGGAAGTCCTGAAACTACGATTTCACCACCCTCAGTTGGCACTTCTTCAAATGGACATGCAAATACTTCTGATACTGTAGGAAAGCTTAGCACAAATCCAGACGGTGAGTTTTCCCGGGCCTCATCAGCCATTTCTTTCGCTTTTACTAGAAAATCACCCTCCAAAAAAATAGTGAAATTCCCATCTTCATTGACCTCTCCCCATTGTTTGCTGATAGCAGAAAATCTATCAAATGACTCAATTTTGGAAAGGCCACTACTATAATTGGAAATTCGCCCACTAAGCTCCTGTTGGGCAAGTACCATCTGCGTTTGAAACAAAAACGCACCTATAATAATGGATTTGATTTTCATAGTTTTAAATAGTTAAGTGTTGAAAATTATAAATAGCTAATCAAAAATCTTGTTGCATGCCGAAGAAGAAACAACTTTAACAAGCCGAGACAAAAGCACTGAAAATAAAACCTTTACTTGCACCTAATTCTGAAGAAATAGTAACTAATCCTGCAAAATCCGCTTAATACATTTCCTTCATTACTTCACTTACAAACTCCCACAACTCATCCATTTGAATCAGGTGGCCTTTAAACCTAAAATGAAATCGCTCTCCTATCACATATTCGATTTCTGAGCTATGTTCTAAAGAATTATATTTCTCCCAAACTCGAATCTTCTCTCGTTCATAAATCCTGGAATATCCTGTCTCCAATTGCTCTTCATATTCCAAACTCAATTTTTGATTAATCGACTTGAGCATAACAGCGCCCGTTGCTCCTGCCCCATCCAATACCTCCAATGAGATTTGTTGCTCTTCCTTTCCACTTTCTCTATAGGTAGCAATAGCACCACTCATTTGCATTCCTAGTTTGTGCCCGACTATTAACTTCCATTGGTCCATTTTTCCAATTTTCTCTGGAATCCAATTTTTAAGCTGATCATTGCTCATAGGAATCTGTACTTCCAGACCCTTCGAGGTGTCTTCCAACTTTCCATCTATAGAATCTGGAGAGAAAGAATCTGATGAATTGGCGCTCAGGAATTGACTCTCTTTTGATATGGTATTTTTTTCCTTCCCACAAGAAATAAACAGGAAGAGACTTAAGAAAAAATAGCTGATTTGTTTCATTGACCAATAGAACTAACCGGTTGAAGCTGAAATTTTTCTAAAAGAGATCATCTAGTAATCCCTTGAAAAAAACTGCAAAACTTTAAAAACCGTTATTATTTTTATTTAATCAAAGCTAATTCCCTAAATAGAAATTGGATCAAAGCCATGTATCAAAGAGTAGCACTGAGGTAACAATTCAAAATTTCTCCCCCTTACCTAACTTACTTTTTAAGGTGAAATCTTACTTCTGTCCCCCTTTGAGCTGGGTTTTCATCGAGATCGATGATTTCAAAAAAGTAATTGAGTTTTTCACTTTGATTAAAAAACTTGAGTCGATCTGAGGAGAGAGAAATACCGATGGATTGCTTTTGGATGGTTTGATTTGCTTTCATTTTCATGGCCTCTGCTCTTCCGATTCCATTGTCTTGTATGGAGACCACCACTCCTTCCTCATCTGTGGACACTTTAATTAAAATGGATTTAACTCCCTTTTTGCGCATCAATCCATGCCATACTGCATTTTCAAAAAATGGCTGAAAAACCAATGGTGGCACTTTGATATCTCGAAGACTAACGCCCCGTTCTACATCAATGGTAAAATCTATTCCATCCTCAAACCTAATCGCTTCAAGGCTGAGGTAAAGCTTAGCTATGTCTAACTCTTCTCCTAGAGAAATTTTAAATTCCCTAGAACTCTCCAGGACCATACGGATAAGCTTTGCAAACTTGTTGAGGTACAGAACGGCATTCTCCTTATCACTTTCGATTAGAAATACCTTGATTGAATTAAGTGCATTGAAGATGAAGTGAGGATTCATCTGGCTCCTTAGTGATTGCAGGTGAAGTAAGGTAATTTGCTTCTCATAGTCCAAACTCAACTTGACCACTCGTTGCTCCGCGGCATCTGCTTCCAAAAATGATATTTGACTTTCCTTGAGTTTCAATTCATTCTGAAGGTTTTGATTTAAAGCATCCCGGAGGTCTTCATTTTCCTGAAGTTTTGTTACCAATTCAGTTTTAATTACAAATTTCTCCTCATACACCTCCCGTTGCTTGATAGCAAGAGCATAAGTGTACAAGTAATTTTCTGCCAATACGGCCAAGTAATAGATGTATTGGTATTTGTTGGTAATCGAGGCATCTTTTCCAAAAGTCAGAAAAGCAAAAATGAAGGTAGCTATACCAAGAATCAAGAAACCTGCAAGAATGAAAAACCTTACCTTCTCCCCCGTTTTGACAGTGAGATACACACCATAGATCAGCAAAACCAAGGTACAAGGCATGAATACCGTGATATAATACCCGCGCATCATATCATACCCATCCCATACATATCTCCCTAAAACCAAGACTCCAAAAATAGAGCTGGTGACCACTGCATAGTAGGTAAAGAAGCTGGTAAACTTTGGGTAATGCTTTCTGAAATTGAGAATCTCGATGAGGAAAAAGGAAAATATCAGGTAGCTGGCAAATTGAATAGGAAAATTCAAATGGATAAAAAGCTCATAAAACTCGGTATAAAGACTTTCTGTAAATACCCCCTTTACGCGTTGAATCAGATTGATAGCATTGATCAAAGCATATAAACTGTAAAACAGATAGAACTTCTCCTTGCTTTTAAGGAACAGAACAAAGTGATATAGTGAGAGGTAAAAAAGCACACTAGTCACCGCCCAGCCCAAACCATTAAAATTGCTATTTTCGAGCACTTCGATTAACGGGTATTTTTCAAAAAAATCCATTAGCGCTTATTTCAGTGATTCAGTAAATCCAGCTTTTTTAAGCCTAGAGACAGGAAGAGAAATCCCATCGATCAGCTTTACTTTCCCTGTTGATTTTTCATAGGCTTTCACCATTCCCAGGTTGATCAAAAAGGAATGATGTATTCTATAAAATTTGTACTTGGAAAATAGATTATCCAATAATTTCAATCTTTTAGAAACCAAAACTTTTCCCCCATTTAGGGTATGGATATAAGAATAACTCCCTTCACTCTCGCAGTAAATCACTTCATCTGGATCAAGAACAAGCAGTTGATCATCCATATTGATGACTATTTTCTCCTTTTCCAGCGCAGTGTTGTAAGAAGCGGAGTTGATTGATTTGTTGTTTAGTTTAGTATGAATTCTTTCCAACAAACTTTCTAAATCAGCCTGATCAACTGGCTTGAGCAAGTAATCAAAAGCACTTTCTCGGATGGCCTGAATGGCATGCTCGGCATGAGCAGTCACAAAAATCACTTCAAAACTGCGATTGGGAAAATGCCCCAAAAATTTGAACCCATCCAAATCAGGCATCTCTATATCTAAAAAAATACAATCTGGCCGAAGCTTTTCCAATTCTTGCAGGGCTTGTTCAGCTCCTCCAAATTTACCAACCACTTCTACCAATTCCCCCAGCTGTTTCAATTCCCACTCAAGGGAAATGATTGCTTTAGGCTCATCATCTATTATCACCACACGAATCATAAATTCCACATAGTTTCTTTCATAGTAAAGGCCACGTTAAGCAAAGTCATCAGGTAAAATATTGAATACTTTCCAAATTCCAGACTAGCCCTACTAGTTTAAGACAAAAAACTCTCAATCCGCCTTTAAATTCTTCCTAGCTACCTTCTACGATTTCTGGAATTTTCTACCAGATATGAAGTATTCACTACATCCCGCAGGCTCACCCCTATTTATCAGTTACTTGAAGCAAGCTAACCAGTATTTTTATCATGCCATTCACCAGCAAAATCACTTCTATACACTCACTTTTCGCTCTCGTAATCATCCTTTGCGCGTCTGTGCAGGCTTTTTCCCAAAACAACCTTTCCTTTCGTCAGCTCTCAGTCAATGACGGACTTTCTCAAAACTCTGCTGTCTCTGTGACTCAGGATCAAGAAGGATTTCTTTGGATAGCTACTCAGGAAGGGCTGAATCGCTACGATGGAAGAGATTTTGTAGTTTTTGATAAAAAGTTTCTTGACATCACGGAGTCAACTCGTCTCTTGCTTGGGAAAGTATTTGCAGACAGCAAAAATCGACTTTGGATCATCCCTGAAAGTACAATTCCAGAGCTGTTTTACCGCGAAATTGATGCTTTTATTCCCATAGAAGGGATCGCTTCAGCTACGAGTATCATAGAGGATACCCAAGGAAAGATCTGGTTCGGATCACTTTCAGGGCAGCTATTTTTCTGGAATGAAGAAATAAAAAAAGCTGAAATGGCCTGGTCTGACCCAAATAAGGAAATTGTCCATCTCGCAAATTTTGATGAAGAGCATCTCATTTTGACCTTTAGTGACGAGGTGGTATTATGGAATAAAAACTCTGGAATATCAGGCCGATTGTGGAAACCTGAATCAGGGACTATACTCGCTGTTTCTATTCTTGATCCCAACGGAAGATTTTGGTTTGGAACATTGAATCAGGGACTTTGGACTAGCTCAGGGCAAGGCGAAAAAACTACTCCTATGAATTCATATTTGAATCTAACAGAGGATTCACAACAGGATGCCATGATTTTGGATTTGCTCATTGATTCCAAGCTACGGCTTTGGGTAGCTACTTATGGTAAAGGTGTCAAGCAAATCGATTTACTGGCTAAAAGCTTAAATCCATTTTCAAATACCAAGCAGAACCCAAGGTCGATTCGCTATAATGACATCCTTACAATTTTTGAAGATTATACTGGCACACTTTGGTTTGGATCTGATGGTGCAGGTTTGAGCTTCTACGATGCCTATTTAGAAAAATTTAATTTTTTCCATAATCAAGAACTGCCTGAAAACATCAATATCGACGTGGTCAGAGCAATCTATGTAGATGAAAATGAAAATGTTTGGCTAGGAACTTCCGGAAAGGGATTAACCCGATTTAACCCTAAAACTAAAACCTGGAAAACTTTTATCCATGACCCAAGAGACCCTAACAGTCTGGGAAATAACCGAGTGATGAGCATCATGGGTGACAAAAAAGGCAAACTATGGATTGGCTATCAAGATGAGGGCTTAAGCATTATGGATCTTAAGTCAGAACAGTTCCAGCATTTCAATACAGAAAGCAATGTGAACCAACCAGCCGCCACTATCTGGCAAATTTTTCAAGACAGCAAAAATAGGTTTTGGCTTTGTACCAGAAATGATGGCTTGCTCTGGTTTGATCCACAAAAAGGAGTTTTAAAGCAGTTTGTCCATGATACACTTCGTAAAAACAGTATCCCTGACAACAATATCCGTACGATGCTGGAAGACCCCTCAGGTAGATTCTGGATTGGAACTGAAAATCACGGAATAGCAAGATTGGATTTGACTACCGAACTATTTGAAACATCAATCCATGTACCCGAAGACGCAAATTCGATCAGCAGCAATAATATCAAATCTCTAAATCTAAAAAATGAGCAACTATGGATCGGGACCAACGGCGGTGGACTAAACCGCATGGATCTCAAGACTGGTAAGGTTAACATCCTTACTACTGAGACAGGTCTTTCTAATAATGTTATCTATTCAATTTTGGATGATCAGCATGGGAATCTATGGCTAAGTTCCAATAAGGGAATCACCAAAGTAGGTTTAAATGAAGATTTGGATGAGAATATTCAGATCACTAACTACTCTAATTACGATGGACTAGCTACTGAATTCAACACTGGAGCTTATTTCAAAAATAGCGACGGGACTCTCTATTTCGGAAGCTTAGATGGCTTTTATTGGTTTAATCCAGAAGATATTTCGCTGAATAAAACCCCTCCTAAGATTGCGATAACAGAACTTCTGGCTTTTGATCAAACAATACAACTAAGCCAAAATATCGAGTTGAATCACAATCAAAACACCCTCACTTTCAACATGGCAAGTTTGGTTTTCTCTTCTCCTGGTAAAAATCAATTTGAATACATGCTCGAAAACCATGATGAAAATTGGGTATCGAACGGTTATAACCATCAAGCTCGCTACACCAATCTCGCTCCTGGAAACTATCGTTTCTTGGTTCGGGCAAGTAATTATGATGGTATTTGGGCTGAAGAACCAGTGGCTTTGGAATTTAGGATTCTGAGTCCTTGGTATTTTAGCACGCTAGCCAAAATAGTCTATCTACTTCTTCTAATCATATTGGTAGTTAGGGTTTACCGGTACTTTAAATGGAAATGGCAGATTCAATTTTCCCTCAAATCGAAGGAGCGGGAAACCAAAACGCTCAAGGAAATAGATGATTTCAAGACACAGCTTTTCACCAATATCTCCCACGAATTCCGGACTCCACTTACGCTTATTTCTGGGCCTATTGATCGAATTATAAGTCAATCGGATAATCCTGTTATCAAATCTCAACTGAATCTGGTAAAAATCAATTCTCATCGATTACTTACCCTGGTGGATCAGCTTTTGGAAGTAACCAAAATAAAGGCAGGTAAAAATCAGTTAACTATCCGAAAAGGGAATTTAGGATTACTACTACAATCTATCGTAGCCAATTATTTCTATCAAGCCTCAGAAAAAGGATTAAGCCTAACCACAAGTATCCCGCTTATGACAGAGGTGTGGTACGATTCCGATAAGGTGGAAAAAATTGTAAAAAACCTGATTCAAAACGCCATCAAATACGCCAAAAAGGATTCGGAAATTCAACTGGACTGCTCTATTTCTGATGGCAACTTTCACTTAATAATTCGAAATGAAAGCCTTGAAAAATACAGTCAAGAGGATTTGCTTCAATTTTTTCAAAGAGCTAACGAAAATAAAAAAGGATTTGGCTTGGGCTTGTCACTCATCAAAGAAATGATCCATCTCTATCATGGAAAAATCACTGGAAACTTTAAAGAATCTGGTTGGTTTGATGTATCAATAATTTTGCCTGTAGATAAATATGCCTTTCATCCCGATGAAGTGATCGATGAGGAAAGTGAGGAATTTGATCTACCAAGATTACCTATGTCTGACCTAAAAACGAGGGAACAACTTCCTCTAATCCTGATTGTGGAAGACAATAATAAAGTGCGGGAGTTTATAGTCAGAGAATTGAGCCCTTACTTTCAAACTTTGGAAGCCTCAAATGGCAAAGAGGGACTTTTTGTAGCCCTGAAAAAAATTCCTGAATTGATTATTTCTGATGTTATGATGCCAGAAATGGATGGTTTTGAATTTTGCAAAAAAGTGAAGTCCAGCGAACTAACCTCACACATCCCTGTAATCTTGCTCACGGCCAAGGCCGACGAAGAAAGCCAACTGGAAGGCATTAGAGCAGGCGCCGATGATTTCATCCTTAAGCCATTTAAAACCAACCAGCTGATTATTAGAATGGAAAAACTGATTGAACTTAGAGCTCAGCTGAGAGAACGGTATTCTAATAGAAATTTCATCTCTCCAAAAGACATCGCGATTACATCAACTGACGAACGTTTCTTGGAAAAAATGCAAGATATCGTCAACAACGACCTCTCTGATAGCGACTTTACCGTGAGTGATTTCAGCAAAAAACTAGGAATGAGTAGAATGCAGCTTCATAGGAAATTGACCGCATTGACAGGACTTTCAACTACTGCCTACATCAGAGACCAAAGGCTGAGAATGGCACTTCAACTGCTAGAAAAATCCGGAGAAAACATTTCTGAAGTTGCCTATGCAGTAGGATTCAGCTCTCCCTCCTATTTTATCAAAACATTCAAAGAAACCTACGCTATGACTCCAGCTGAATATCAAGAAAACAAGTCAAAAAAATAAACCATGAGTTGGTCATGGTTTATTTTTAAATCTTTGGTGGTATTTAGCTTGTTAGCCTTTCCCATATAGATTTGTGTAATACTCCTGATAGGCTCCAGAAGTAACATGATCAAGCCAATCTTGGTTAGTAAGATACCAATCAATAGTGATCTCTATCCCTTCCTCGAATTGCAAACTTGGTTCCCAGCCTAATTCCTGTTGAATCTTAGTAGCATCGATCGCATAGCGCAGATCATGTCCAGCACGGTCTTTCACATAGGTGATCAGTTTCTCAGATGTCCCAGCATCTCTACCAAGCTTCTGATCCATTTTGGCACATAGTAACTTTACAATGTCAATGTTTTTCCACTCATTGAAGCCACCGATATTATAGGTTTCACCTTCTTTTCCTTTATGAAAAACTATATCAATTGCTCTTGCATGGTCTTTCACAAATAGCCAATCCCGAACGTTCTCTCCTTTACCATAGACAGGCAGAGGCTTGTTGTTTTTGATATTGTGAATGCAAAGTGGAATCAGTTTCTCAGGAAAATGATTTGGTCCGTAATTATTTGAACAGTTTGAAATCACTGTTTTCATCTTATATGTATTGGCATAAGCCCTTACAAAATGATCAGAGGAAGCCTTAGATGCCGAATATGGTGATTGAGGGTCGTACGCTGTAGTTTCCAAAAAGAATCCTCCATCATGCAAAGAGCCATATACCTCATCCGTAGAAACGTGATAGAACAGGTGATCTGCAAGATTATCTTCCCAGAAAGTTTTTGCTGCATTCAGCAAGTTTACTGTTCCAAAGACATTGGTCTTCACGAATGCCAATGGATCAGTGATAGATCTATCCACATGCGACTCAGCCGCCAGATGAATTACATCTGTGATGGCATGCTTTTCAAAAATCGTTTTGAGGGCATCTTCATCTTGAATATCTGCTTTTTCAAAGATGTAATTTGAGGCACCTTCTACAGCTTTCAAATTCTCTAAATTACCAGCATAAGTCAATGCATCTAAATTGACTATTTTGTATTCTGGATACTTTTCTACGAATAGTTGCACCACGTGGCTCCCTATAAAACCGGCTCCACCTGTAATTAAAATTGATTTGCTCATCTTATTTTTTGTAGTAGTCTAAATACCAATCAGTGAAGGATTTTACTCCTTGGTCTATTGGTGTATCTGGTTTGTAACCTGTATCTCGAACCAAATCAGAAACCTCCGCATGAGAAGCTGGCACATCACCAGGTTGCAGCGGAAGCATATTCATTTTAGCTTCTTTGCCTAATCCCTTTTCTACTGCATGGATATAATCCATCAATAAAACAGGAGAGGAATTTCCAATATTATAAACCTTGTATGGTGCCTTGGAACTTCCTGGATCAGGATTTTGAGAATCAAACTCAGCATTTGGACTTGCAGGTCTATCCGCTACTTTGATCACCCCTTTCACTATATCATCTATATAGGTGAAGTCACGCTTCATATTCCCATAGTTGAATACCTGAATTGGCTCGTCTTTCAAGATGGCTTCTGTAAACAGAAACAATGCCATATCTGGTCTTCCCCACGGTCCGTAAACGGTAAAAAATCTTAAACCAGTTGTTGGGATATTGAAAAGGTGGCTATAAGTATGAGCCATCAGTTCATTCGACTTTTTAGAAGCAGCATACAAACTGATAGGATGATCTACCGAATCTGAAGTGGAAAAAGGCATCTTTTCATTTGAGCCATACACAGAACTGGAAGAAGCATACACCAAATGCTTGACAGGATGAAAGCGGCAAGCCTCCAAAATATTCAAGTAAGCCACAATGTTGCTCTCGATATAAACTTCAGGGTGGGAAAGTGAATAACGAACTCCAGCTTGAGCAGCCAAATGAATAACTACATCAAATTTCTCCTGAGCAAAAAGATCTACTAATGGGTCTTTGACAGAAAGATCCAACTGAATGAATCTATACCCTGAAATAGTGTCTGATTGAACCATTTCACCCTTTTTCACATGATCTCTCTGAATACCCATATGCGCTAATCGAGCATATTTCAGATTGATATCGTAATAATCGTTGATAATATCCAGTCCAACGACTTCATCTCCTCGTTCCAAAAGTTGCTGCGCAACGTGAAATCCAATAAATCCGGCAGTTCCGGTAACCAGGTACTTCATGTGTTTTTAATTTGATTGATAAAGGTCACTACCTGTCCCGATTTATCGGGATGGAATCTCGCAAGGTTGATAATCATTCCAATGCATGACGCATTAGTTATGCTCGATTTCATAGGTAAAAATTCAAGTTTTAGCGATGGCCAAATATAAGTTATTCCGCGCTATCCTTCTCCTTCAAAACGAGTTGGTACTGAGCAAAAATTTCATTTTGAACTTGAATTCGTTCATAATTTTCACAAACCTCCTCATATAGCTTAGCGGCCAATTCTGCCATCTTATCGCGCTTTACGTAAGCAAACTCCATGGCCTCCTTAAGTATTTCTACATTTTTCACAGGGAAAATCAACCCGGTTTTCTGCTGTGAGATAACATCAGTATTACCAATGATATCAGAACAAATAATAGGTACTTCCATCGCTCCTGCCTCTAGAAGGACATTTGGAAAGCCTTCTCTATGTGAAGGGTGCACCAGCACATCAGCTAAAGCAAGGTAGTGCGCCACATGATCTGACCAATCTATCTGCACAATTCTAGGGTGATCGGTTATGATTTTTATTGTCTCCGGATCAAGAGGATTTAGATCTTGTTCGAAGCTTCCAAGAAGTACGAGCTTTGATTTTCCTACGATTTTCGAGCTTAAAAAAGCATCTACTAATTCTTGTATCCCTTTGTCTTTCACTAATCTGCCCACCGACAAAATAATAAAATCATCTTCACCAGGGAGTATTCGCATCGTAGCAGCTACCAGATGATTCTCCTTCAAAACTCCACGGTTGAATTTCTCGAGGTCAACACCGTTTGAGGAGCCTTTACCTATCACTGTGAGTTTCTCCGAAGGACAAAGGCTATTTTCAATTACAAAATTCTTTAAACCACTTGAATTTGGCCAAACGTGAGTTGCGTAGCTGTAGGTCAACTTCTCAATTTTTTCCAAAAGTCCTTTCTTTCCTCCTTCAGCCGCCATAAACGGAATTCCTGCAAGCGTATGGATTCTGACTTTGACTCCAGCGAATTTTGCAGCAATCATCCCCAACAATCCTGCTTTTGGGGTATGTGTATGCACAATATCAGGCTGCTCTTGTTTGATCAGCTGATATAGTCTCCACAGACATTTAAGATCTTGAAAAGGAGTGATTTTACGCGTAAATGGTATGACTTCATGCCGTGCACCTTCGGCGCGGACTACCTGAGGAATTTCTCTACCATCGGCACTTACCATCAGCACATCCCACCCCTGCTCCTTCATATACTTCATTTGCCCTGCAAGCAATAATTTCAGGGAAATAGGAACGGTGGTGATTCGAATAAGTTTTGGCATCAAAAAGGGATTCTATCTAAGGTGACGAAGGTAAGACTTTTGAGTCTTTTAACCCTGAAAAAATGCAAATGGTATTCCAGAACAAGTTTTATAGAATTTCTATCGTGCGGATTTCTACTTTGATTTTCTGATTGGATCCAAGATTCCTTATTTCTTTTGAAAAAATTGGCCATCCCCACCCATGAATCACAGACACATTTTCTACAGTATTGGTAGGCACTCCAATTTCTTCCATTACCTGCTCGATATCTGCTTCGGTAGCATTTGGCATCATAGTTTTCAATACCAATTCAGTTTCTGAAATCAATTGTTCAGAATTAGCTTCAGAAAATGATACTATTCTATAGTCATTATCTTCTATAAAAATCTCGTCCAATAAAACGTTCACCTGTGTTTCAAGCCTATTCTTCCCCAATACATTTGAAGAGTTTATTATCCCAGACAACTCTTCTCCAAGCTTATATTCACCACCATGAAAATTTAGAAATTGCAAAACATCCTTTATACTCTGTGATTCAATAGAATTCTTACTTCTATAACTTGTGAAGGTCATATCTATCATCTCATTAATCTGAGGAATATTACCAAACATGGACTTAAGTGTATCGCCACCTTTTCTATAAAACTCACTTATATCCTCCCAGTTTGTCACTTGTTGAAAAGCACCATATTCATCAGTTCTAAAGCTCACTAATGAACCCTCCGAAATCGTCATCATCTTTTCCACCAAAGTTTGGTAAGCAGAATCCCTTTCTCCCAGATCTAGGTTAAAATCTCTATAAGTCCATGAAACCTCATAATTGGTCTCTGTGCTATCCAAAATCTTCATATCCACCACATAGTCTATTCTATTCCAATTACTCGTATCAAGCCCGATAATATCAAAAGACTCAAGAGTTATTTGGTAGGAATTCATTTCATTCATTTCCCAATAAGCAGTTGTTCGGACCGTAGAGTCTTCCATGTTAATTTGTGAATGCGCTAACTGAGAAATAATCAGCAATTGCATCAGCAATAATATTTTCTTCATCATAACCGTTCAAATAGGCTGCAAGAAAGCTATTATTCCTAATCAAACTATGGCTTGTTTTTTCAATAGATAAAAAAATCATCCTTTTAGTTCAATAACCATTGATTAAGCTTTATTCAGAAACTAAAACCTAACTCTAATCAGAGTGTTTCTTCAATGTGCTTAGTAGCATGATCAAAAACGTAAGTTCTTCAAGCTTTAGCCAGCCCATAATCCTTAATACAAGCTAAAATGGTGGCAAAAAATTATCGTAACCTGACTAAATATCAATTTGGAGCTGAATGATAAAACCTGCATAATATTTTATGATTTCGCACAAAAACAGCCTTTTTGTTTACCTTTAATCAACAAATCCAATCAATAATTATATTTTCTATGATTTCGAAAGTAAAAATAGCCATCATTGGCTGTGGTAATCTGGGAGCTTCCATTGCAAATGGTCTATTGGGACGTGCTGATTTTGATCCAAAGAATCTTACACTTACCAAGAGACACGTGGAAAGCCTGAGTGATTTTGCGGAAAAAGGCGTAAATGTCCAAAGTGACAATATCTCTGCAGCAGCTAATGCTGACATCATCATCTTGGGTGTAAAGCCCTATAACGTCGCTCCCATTCTAAACGAAATCAATCCTGCTCTTGATCCTAAAAAGCAAATCATTATTTCCTTAGCTACTGGAATTTCACTTGAAGAAATGTACCAGGTGATTGATCCTACTAGTATTGCATTTCGAGCAATGCCAAATATTGCAGCGGACATTCAGGAGTCTGTGACCTGCGTATGCTCTCAAAATGCAAATGCAGACCAAGTCAACTTAGTGACTGAACTATTTAATGGAATAGGATTTACAATTCCTATCGACGAAAGTCTAATGGAGGCAGCAACTGTGTTGGGTGCCTGCGGAATTGCTTATGTATTGAGATTTATGAGAGCAATGATCCAAGGCGGAATTCAAATTGGATTTGACTCAGTCACAGCAAGCAAAATCGTAAATCAAACAGTCAAAGGTGCCGCTGAGCTTATGATCCAAAAGAACATACATCCTGAAGCTGCGATTGATAAGGTAACAACGCCAAAGGGTTGCACCATAGTAGGATTAAATGAAATGGAGCATCAGGGTTTCAGCTCTGCGATGGTAAGAGGAGTGATTGCCAGCTATGAAAAAATAGCTAAATAATTCATTTCTTAATGAAATGATAATTTTCACAGAATATTACCTCTATATCAGGGAAAATTAATATTAACTTAAATAAGAATAATTTAAAGGTTGTTTTTCTTTTGAATCTTTTCAGTAGATTTGTCTTGGGTGATAAACAACTTTTACTATTCCTTTTTCGGTGACTCGATTTTTAAAGGAAGGACTGTTTGGTACTTTTTCTTCCTTCCTTTCATATTTCTTATCCACAAAAAAGCCTTCTGAAAAAATCAGAAGGCTTTTTTGATGTACTAATCAAGGTTCCTATTAGTCAAAAATCTCTTGCAACTTAGCTCTAAGGCTAGGCCCGCGAAGATCTTTACCGATGATCTTTCCATCTGGATCAATCAGGTAAGTAGCTGGAATAGCAGAAATCTGATAAAGCTCTGCAGCAGCAGAGTTGAAATATTGCAAATCCGATACCTGAGGCCAAGTCAAGCCATCTTCTGCGATAGCATCAACCCAAGCCTCTTTGGTGCGATCAAGTGAAACGCCATAGATCTCGAATCCTTTATCTTTATATTCACTATAAAGCTTTACCACATTAGGATTCTCTTCGCGACAAGGCTTACACCAAGCAGCCCAGAAATCTATCATTACATATTTTCCCCGCAAATCAGAAAGCTTTACCGTTTCTCCAGCAGGATTTGGAAGCTCAATTTCTGGAGCGATTTGCCCCATTGAAAGCGCTCTCATATCATCCAACTGCTGCTTTAGCTGAATGATTGTTTTTGTATCAGGATACTTCTCATCAAGCTTAGCTACCAAACTATCCATAAACTGAAATTCGTTCTTTGGATTCAATAACCCGATAGCTGCAAGGGAAGCAAAACTGTCTCCCATGCTGTTGATTACATTCTTCACCTCAGTGGACTGGTTACTTTCCAGCGCCATTGCATCAATCTGTATCTGCTTGATGGTTTCTGTATCATTATCACCCATAGCCTTGTAGTAGGCCTCATTGAGCTGATTTACTTTGGTTTGGTATGCTTCCATCAATTCCTCGATTTTCAGCATTTCCTGTGTATCCTTAGAACCCTCAATTACAAGGCTTTCCGGATTAGCAAAGTCATAATCCAATTTCACATCATCTTTGAACAGCGCTAAACGAACAAGCTTTTCTCCATAGAAATTTAATTCATAGAACGTAGGAGAATTCACATCAACTTCATAGCTGAACTTCCCCTTGTTATCCAACTGAAGCGTATCCAAAACTTTTGGACGGCTCTCGGTGAATTGTGATAATATCACAGCTCCTTCACGGGCATTTTCTATGGTTCCTGATATTTTGACTTTTCCATCGTTTGTTTGCTTTTCCTCACAGGAGAAAAATGATAAGAGCACAAGTAAAACGATTCCGTTCATTCGATTCAGCATGGATTAATTCTCTAATAATTCTGTCAATAATTTTGTTGCGACTTTAGGGTCTGCTTTTCCTTGGGATTTTTTCATCACTTGTCCCATAAACAAGCCCATCAAGCCTTTTTTACCTGATTTATATTCTTTCACTTTAGCCGCGTTAGCTGCCAAAACTTCCTCCACTATCGGCTTCAGAGACGACTCGTCACTTTCTTGGATCAAATTAAGTCTTTGAGCTATTTCAAGTGGACTTTCCGTAGTACTCTTCAGCATTTCAGGATACAAGTTCTGTGAGGCTGCGGTGTAACTCACCTTACCGTCATCTACCAAAGCTATCAGCGCTACGAAAGAATCTGTACTGATTGGAAAATCATCCATGTGAAGAGATTGCTCATTCAAGGATGACTTTACAGGCCCCATCATCCAGTTAGACGCGGCTTTATAGTTTTGGGTTTTGCTGCAAAGCTCATTAAACCACATTGCAACATCTTTGGACTCCGTTAAAAAGCTAGCATCGTAATGCGGCAAGCCAAATTCTTCCACAAACTTCTTGTGAAGATCTCTAGGCAAGATAGGCATGGTAGCTTTCACGGAATTCAACCACTCGTCAGAAACCACTACAGGACTCAAGTCCGGCTCAGGGAAATAACGGTAATCATTCAGGTCTTCTTTTGTACGCATACTGGCTGTAAGCCCTGTATTTGCATCAAAAGTTCTTGTCTCAGAGATGACTTCTATCCCTTGCTCGATCAGTCCGATCAAACGCTCATGCTCATGCTCGATGGCACGAAACACGTTTCGGAAAGAGTTCATGTTTTTCACTTCCACTTTTTTACCTAGTTCTGACGCACCTTTCAGCATCACAGAGACGTTGGCATCACAGCGAAGAGAACCTTCTTCCATATTGCCATCGCAGACATCTAGGTATTTCACCAGCTTTTTCACTTCAGCCAAGAACGTATAAGCTTCCTCTGGACTATGTAAGTCTGGCTCAGTTACTATTTCTATCAAAGGCGTACCAGCACGGTTGAAATCAACCAAGGTATCAACCTCTTCTGCCAAGTGGATGGATTTTCCAGCATCTTCTTCCATGTGAACACGGTTGAGGATCACTTCCTTTTTGGTTCCATCAGGTAGCTGAATCGGTACAGTTCCTCCTACACAGATTGGTCCTTTGTCCTGCGTAAGCTGATAGCCTTTTGGAAGATCTGGGTAGAAGTAATTTTTTCGCGCAAAGACATTGTGTCGAGTAATCTCAGAATTACATGCCAATCCCATCTTGATGGCATAGGTAATAGCTTTCCTATTGACCTTAGGCAAAGTGCCCGGATGACCAAGGGTAATCACTGATATCTGCGTATTGGGCGCTTCACCATACTGATTAGCATCCGCAGCAAACATTTTACTCTCAGTCATAAGCTGCGCATGCACCTCAAGACCGATGACCAACTGATATTTATTCTTTAATTCTTCACTTAGCATCCGCGCGTGTTTTTCTATTTTCTAAAGATATAACTCCTTGGCTTTGGCCACTACATTTTCTAGTCCAGCTAGATTTTTTCCTCCTGCAGTGGCAAAAAATGCCTGTCCACCGCCGCCGCCTTGAATTTCTTTAGCTAATTCTCTTACAATTTGCCCAGCATTTAGACCCTTGCCAGTAATCAGCTCTTCGTCTATGATCACTGCGATCTGAGGCTTATCTTCAATTTTGGCAGCCAAAATCACGAAAGCATTTGCAGTTTCATTTTTCAACTCATACGCCAGCTTCTTCAAGGAATCTGCATTTGGCAATTCCACTTGTGCGATGAGGGTGTTGATCCCATCACTCGCCACAAACTGCTTTAGTAATTCCACTTTTACACCTGAAGCTTTCTCCATGTGTAAGGAATCAATCTCTTTTTTCAAGTCATTTCGCTCTTGAAGCAAAGATTCGATTGACTTCATGAGATCCTTAGGATTCTTCAGCAATTCCTGAATTTCCTTCACCAAACTCTCCTGCTTGCGGAAATAATCCTCAGCAGACTTAGCCGTGATTGCTTCGATTCTACGAACGCCTGAAGCACTCGATGCCTCAGAAATAATCTTAAACAAGCCAATTTTACTCGTTTGAGGTACGTGCGTTCCTCCACAAAGTTCCACAGAGAAATCTTTATCGAAAGTAATCACACGGACGAAGTCACCATATTTCTCTCCAAAAAGCGCTGTTGCTCCTTGTTTCTTAGCCTCTTCAATTGGCATATTCCTTTGCTCAGAAAGAGGGATATTTTGTCTGATTTTTTCATTCACAATATCCTCCACTTGAGAAATCTCCTCATCAGAAAGTTTGCTGAAATGAGAGAAATCAAAGCGAAGCAAGTTCTGATTCACCAAGGAACCACGCTGCTGTATGTGATCACCCAATACTTCTTTCAAAGCAGACTGAAGTAAGTGCGTAGCAGTATGGTTGTTCTCCGTCATAAAGCGCTTTTCAGCATCTACTTCAGCACCGAACTGCGCTTCTGGATTAGCTGGAAGTTTTTCTACAAAATGAACAATCAGATCATTTTCTCGCTTAGTGTCGATTACTTTGACTTTTTCAGTTTCAGAAATTAACCAACCTGTATCTCCTACCTGTCCACCAGATTCAGCGTAGAAAGGTGTTTTGTCCAAAACCAATTGGTATTTGTCGCCTTTTTTATCAGAAATAACTCGATACTTGATGATCTGAGCATGCGCTTTAAGGAAATCATATCCTACAAACTCAACCCCATTATCCTCATTCAAAATCACCCAGTCTCCGGTTTCGGATTCTGAAGCCGCACGGGAGCGGGTTTTCTGAGCTTCCATTTCTAGCGTAAATCCTTTTTCATCTAAAGAAAGTCCGCTTTCACGTGCGATCAGAGAAGTCAGATCCAGCGGAAATCCGAAGGTATCGTAAAGATCAAAGGCTGTTTTTCCTGGAATTACTTTTTCGCCTTTTTCACTCAATTCAGCTTTAATCTGATCGAGCATTTTCAGGCCATTGTCCAACGTACGAAGGAAAGAAGTCTCCTCTTCGAAAATCACTTTGGCTATAAACTCCTGCTGCTGTCTCACTTCAGGGAAAATATCTCCGAAATTATCAGCAATCAAACTTGTCAATTCATATAAAAATGGCTCCTGGAAACCTAAGAAGGTATATCCATAACGAACCGCTCTTCTCAGTATTCTACGAATCACATAGCCAGCCTTATTGTTGGAAGGCAGTTGCCCATCAGCGATAGTAAATGAAATCGCACGAATGTGATCTACAATCACACGGAAAGCTATGTCCGTAGGCAAATCTTCGCCGTACACCTTTTCTGATTTCTTAGCCAAAGCTGCCAAGAATGGTGCAAATAAATCTGTATCGTAATTGGAAGATTTGTGCTGAATAGCTCTCACCAAACGCTCAAAACCCATCCCTGTATCTACGTGCGTTGCCGGCAAAGGCTTCAACGATCCATCAGAAACTCTGTTGAACTGCATGAATACCAAGTTCCAAATCTCGATTACTTGCTCGTGATCGTTATTCACCAAATCCTTACCTGCTACTAGAGCACGCTCAGCATCCGATCTTAAGTCAACATGGATCTCGGAACAAGGACCGCAAGGTCCTACATCACCCATTTCCCAAAAATTGTCCTTTTTGGAACCCATGATGATACGATCTTCAGGCACGATAGCCTTCCATAGATCATAGGCTTCCTGATCCAAACCTAAGTTATCGCCAGTGTCACCTTCGAAAACAGAAACGTACAATCTGTCTTTTTCCAAACCGTAAACTTCAGTCAACAACTCCCAAGCCCACTCGATCGCTTCCTTCTTGAAGTAATCTCCAAAAGACCAGTTGCCCAGCATTTCAAACATGGTGTGGTGATAGGTATCCACTCCCACTTCTTCGAGATCATTGTGCTTTCCACTTACGCGAAGGCATTTCTGAGAATTGGCGACACGGGAATATTTGGCGATTTCATTACCTAGAAATGCGTCTTTAAATTGGTTCATTCCCGCATTTGTAAACATCAAGGTTGGGTCATTTTTGACCACAATCGGTGATGAGGGAACGTAGTGATGCTGCTTGGATTGGAAAAACTCAATAAAGGTGCTCCGTATTTTCTTTGCTTCCATGAAGGTTTTGAGGCAATTAAGAATGCTATTTAGGCCAATTTCAGCCGTATATATTGGGTGACAAAATTAATAGAATTGGCGGTGTTACCTGCATAGGGGTGAGAATTTCTCTTATTGAAAATCTCCCGCCACGGCGCAAAGGCGCAATTTCATGTTTCTTAACCTTTGAGGTTTTCGGAACCTCGAAGGTTTTTGAATTTATACTAAAAGGAATTAACGAATTTCCCGCGATGGCGCACATGAAATTTATAAGACGATCTGCCCTAAAAAGGCCAAAATACTTTTCTGGAAAATATCGAACCAAATTCAATTAAAAATCACACCCTTTCAGGGCTAAGGAATTTACGCTTTTATATTACGATGGCCTTCACCCATCGCTTGTATATCCAGCCCTTTCAGGGCTAAAACCAAAATGCTTTAGCTCCTGAGTGAATCGGCATTCTCAGTTTTGATATCTCCATAAATTGTAAGTCTATCCATAAGTTTTATAATCAATTTTCGCTGCGTCGCTGCGAGCAAAACCAAACCTCAACTCCTCGGGAATCTCTTAAATCGTATTTCTCACTTCGTAAATCTTTCTTACTTTCAATAAAACTTTTAAAATCTCAATTATAACGAATGAGCTACCTCGATCAAATAACCTCCCCTACGCTACTTCTGGACGAAAAAATCTGTCGAGCCAACATCAAACGAATGGCTGATAAAGCTGCACGCCACGATATGAAACTTGTTCCGCATTTCAAAACAGCTCAATCTCACCAAATCGGCGACTGGGCAAAACAATACAACATCACTGAAGTAACCGCTTCTTCTATCAAAATGGCTGAATACCTTGCTGGTCAGGGTTGGGTGAATATTCACATCGCTTTTCCTTTCAATCCACTAGAGATCCCTAAACTTAATAAAATCGCTGCCAAGCAATCCATTTCAGTGCAACTGGTCAATGCGGCTACAGCTCAAATGCTAATTGAGCAACTAGAGTATCCTGTAGGTTTTTTCATAGAAATCGATGCTGGCTATGGCAGAACAGGCGTAGAAGTATCTGATTTCGGTTTGATGGAGGAGATTTTATTGATCGCCAAGAAGTCTGACAAACTCAATTTCAAAGGTTTCTACCTTCATGCGGGCCACTCCTATTATATGCCAGATATCCCTGCGCTCTACGAGCAAACCCGAAATGCATTGAGCATGCTGAAACATAAATACAATTCTGAATATCCGAAATTAGTTACCAGAACTGGAGATACGCCAGGCTGTGCAGTGATGGAGGATTTCGGAGATATCGATGAGATGGGACCAGGAAATTTTGTGTTTTATGATTTGATGCAAGCTGAATTGGGAGGTTGTGATAAAGAAGACATTGCTGTTTGTTTGGCTGTTCCTGTAGTGGATATCAAAAAAGACCGCAAGGAAATTTTGGTTCATGGTGGTGGAGTTCATTTGGCGAAGGATGTTTTGGTTGGAGATAATGGCCTGAAAAACTTCGGTGAAGTCGTTTATCTAAACGAAAATGGGTGGACTATCCCTGAAGATAAATCCTTCCTCAAAAGCATTTCTCAGGAGCATGGTATCATCAAAGCTTCAGATGAACTCCTAGCGAAAGTGAAAGTCGGTGACATCCTTGGAATCCTTCCAGTTCACTCCTGCATGACAGCGGACTGTATGGGCGAATACATGACGCTGGATGGAAAAATGGTGGATCACGCTGAAGGCTTCTTAGTAAAGTAAATTGTAAGATTTGTAAGAAGTAAGTAGTGAGAGGTGAGAGGTGAAATAGTAAACAGTAGTTATTATTCTCTTCGCGCGATGTTTAAAAATTTTAAAATCATTTTAAACCCAGATCAAAACTCTGGGTTTATTTTTAACACTAGTCCAAAACATGATCAAAGACGTAAAAATCACCAATACCGAAGTACTCTCAGACAATTGGTACACGCTTCGGAAAATTACTTTTCAGTTCACAAAGAAAAATGGCGAGGTTGTCACTCAGGATCGTGAAGCTTACGATCGAGGAAATGGTGCCACCATTCTCTTATATAATCAGGAACATAAAACCGTCATTCTTACCCGTCAGTTTCGCCTACCAACCTACACCAATGGCAATGAAACAGGCATGATGATCGAAGCGTGTGCTGGGCTTTTAGATAAGGATAATGCTGAGGACTGCATCCGAAGAGAAACTGAGGAGGAAACTGGCTATGTGGTCAAAGATGTGAAAAAGATCTTTGAAGCCTACATGTCTCCAGGTTCAGTGACTGAAATCCTCTACTTCTTTATTGCCGCCTACTCAAAGGACATGAAAGTCAGTGAAGGTGGTGGCGTAGATCACGAGGAAGAAAACATCGAAGTGTTGGAAATGCCTTATGAAGAAGCTTTGGAGATGGTCAAAAATGGAGAGATCAAAGATGCCAAAACGATTATGCTGATTCAGCATTTGAGATTACAGGGCATTCTTTAAAATCAAGCTCATTCACTTATTTTAAAAGTCTAAAATCTTATCTTACAGGATGGAAACGATCAAAATAAAAGGTAATAAGACATAAATTAATTAAATCCCCCTGCCCCCTTTGAAAAGGGGGAGTTGACACAATTCCAAGACAATACAAGGTTGTTAACACATTGCGTAAGAATTAGCTTAACGAACAAAACTTCATAAACTTTATTCATACTGTATGTACGCCCAACTCGAAATCACCCGCTATTTTACTCAATCCAAAGAAGAAGTTTACAATGCTTTTACTACTTCCGAAAGCCTCCAAAACTGGTGGGGACCGGCGGGGTATGAAATGGAAGTGCAAACATTCGAATTTCATCCTGAAGGAATTTTTCACTTTGTACTCAAAGGAAAAGACGGCAAAGAAATGTGGGCAAAATGGGTGATCAAAGACATCAAAGAATTTTCCAAACTTCAGTTTATCAACAGCTTCTCAAATGAGGCTGGTGAAACGGCTAAAGCTCCTGAAGTGCCTTTCGGTGCAGATTGGCCAATGGAAATGATCGTAGATCTGGAGTTTTATGTGGAAGACGGCAAAACCAGAATCGACTTAGTCTCCTTCCCTCACAATGCCTCTGATGCATCCAAACAGGTATTCACTGACAATATTGCAAATATGGAGCAGGGATTTGGAGGGACTTTTGACCAGTTGGAGAAATACCTTTCGAAATAAACAGACATTCACGTAACCTAATGCAAACTGCAGAAATAACCGATGTTGGCAGAATTCCGATTTACTATTTGAAGAAAATATGGTGTCACTACCAAAATCTGAAATCGCCCAGCGCCGAAGTCGAACGTGTAGAATGGAAATACATTATTGCAGTTTTTAACGCACTTGGTATTGGCTTAGAGCCAACAGTCCAATACCTATTCAGTCAAAGCACAGATTTTTCAGATTTTGAAGATTGGATAGTAGCAAATGGTTCTGTTTCCCTTAGCGTCATTGAACAGTTCAATAGCACACTTACCGATAAGCAGGAATTCGACGCACGAAAGGAAGATCCAATTTTTACAGAACAAGAACTTCAACAATGGCACCAAGACGGGTACATCATCCTGAAAAATGCTATTTCCAAAGAAGCCTGCGAAAAAACGGTCCAATTAATCTATCAGTGTATTGAGGCAGATCCTGAAAACTCGGAAACTTGGTATAAGCCACATACGCTGAAAAATGGGATAATGATTCAGCTTTTCAACTCACCACAACTGGATCAAAATAGACTTTCTGAGCGAATAAATAGAGCTTATCGGCAGTTGTGGCAAAAATCAGATTTATTGGTTTCCATGGATAGAGTAAGCTTCAATCCACCTGAAACTGAGTTTTACCATTTCCCCGGTCCCAATTTGCACTGGGATGTAAGTTTAAAAATGCCCATCCCTTTTGGACTTCAGGGCCTGTTATATTTGACAGACACTAAGGCAAATCAAGGAGCATTTACGCTGATCCCAGGGTTTCACAATGAAATCAAAACCTATCTTGACAACCTGAAACCAGCGGATAACCCGAGAGATCTAAAAAATCTAAGTAATTTTCCTACAAAATCAATCGCCGCAGCTGCTGGAGATTTTATCATTTGGAATCAATGCCTACCTCATGGAAGCAGTCCGAATACTTCGAAAGAGCCCAGGATAGTTCAGTACATCAACTACCAACCTTTGGAAATGGAAGTTCAATCTGAATGGATCTAATTAAATTCTTTGACCTATTTCAAAACGTTTACTAGCAATGAAGTCGATTATCAAGAAAATATCATGGGTGATTTTTGCACTATTGAGTTGCATCATAGGCTTGTATCCTATCTTATACTTTGTTTTGGAAAGGAATTTTGGCTTGCTGCAGCAGAAGTCAGAAGAATTACTTAGCAGCCCAATTTGGAACGCTGCATTCTACACACACATTATTCTTGGAGGTTTCGCTCTACTGATAGGATGGACTCAATTTCCCAAGGCATTTCGAGACAGAAACAGAAAGATTCACAAAAAAATCGGAATGGCTTACGTCACCGCCGCATTCTTCAGTAGCATAGCTGGTATATACATAGGACTGTATGCCACAGGAGGAATCGTCAGTGTTCTTGGCTTTGTATCCTTGGGGATTATCTGGCTTGGTACTACGATGATGGGATGGCTAACGGCCAAAAAACAGGATTTTGATTCACATGAAAACTGGATGATCTTTAGCTATGCAGCATGCTTCGCGGCAGTGACGCTGAGAATCTGGCTACCAATTCTAATCATAATGCATCAGGAAGATTTTATCCCAGCTTATCAGATAGTCGCTTGGTTGTGTTGGGTTCCAAATATTGCTGTGGCTTTTTGGATAGTGAGGAGAAGGAAGATGAGATTAGGAATTATTGAATAAGTACAATTAATTGGAAACAGAATCACCTCCTGCCTTTTGAGTTAACAAATAGAAAATGAAAAACACACTTCTATCACTTTTAGTCTGCGCTATTTTTATTTCTTGTACTAAAGCAAGAAAAGAAATACTCCCTATCCCATCCAAAGAACCAAGTGAGGCACAGTTAAAGCAAATAGAAAGAAAGTATGGAATGTTTATCCATTTTGGAATAAACACTTTTCACGATATGGAATGGACAGACGGCTCAAAACCCACCTCTTCCTACACTCCTTCAACTATTGACGCTGATCAATGGATTAAAACTGCCAAAGACGCAGGCATGAAATACGTGATTCTAATCACTAAACACCATGAGGGTTTTGCTCTTTGGGATAGTAAATACACCGAATACGATGTGGCTACCTCAGGCAATACGACTAATGTGGTGGAAGAAGTGGCCAAAGCCTGTAAAAAGTACAATATTGGATTAGGCCTATACTATTCACTATGGGATAGAAACTACAATGCTGATGTAGAAAATGTCGCATTAGACAGTAGTTATAATTCTTATATGATCAATCAATTGGAAGAATTACTAGAGATCACCAAGCCCTATACCAACATAGTTGAGTTTTGGTTTGATGGAGGCTGGGTGAAAGAAAACAATAGATGGCCTATAAACGAAATTTATCAAACGATAAAATCACAAGAACCGGATTGCCAGGTAGGAATAAACTGGACAATTGGTCTTCCCGGCGACCCAGATTACCACAAGGTGATACCAGAAGAGCAACAAGAAGGGTATCCAATCAGGTATTTCCCTAGTGATTTTAGACTAGGCGATCCTTTTTTGCCTAAAGAAAATGATCCTAAAATATTCACTCATAACAATGAAGAGTATTACATGCCATGGGAATCGACGGTATGCATTAGTAAGCGATGGTTTTACAACACTCAGGACACGGTATATAAACCTATCGATGAGCTAGTCGAATTATATAATGTAGCAACAGCTCAAGATAATATTCTGATCCTTAATTGTCCTCCCGGCAGAGATGGTAAAATAAGAAGTGAAGACATACAGCTACTAACTGAATTGAAAGAACGATTAAATATTGACTCCTAATTTATTTTTATTGCTCAAAGATATTTTATCCCAGCTAATCAGATAGTCGCTTGGTTGTGTTGGGTTCCAATTATTGCTGTGGCTTTTTGGATAGTGAGGAGAAGGAAGATGGAAAGAATTTAATATGTAAAATGGATTGAAATAACATACTTCATGATTATTACCTAAGATAAACCAATGATCGAAATCCTCCTAAAGAATAAAAAGTCATTCAAGGCTCAACATGTGAGCGAACTCATTGTTTCCGAGCTGGACTTTCATGTCATGCAATTCCTGGATCACAACAATGCTGATTTAAGGTGGTTGGAGGAGAGTTACGAACTGGATTTCACCATCATGAAGCATTATGAGGATATAGAAATCAGTTCTCACTTTTTGGAAAATGAAAAACAAGCTGCTTTTCACTTTTCTATCCCCTATTTCAATCATGAGAAAACCATGGTTGAGGAGCCATTATTTATCATAATTACCCATGCAGGCCTTTTCCTTTTTACCAGCGTAAATCTTGATACTTATTTCAATGAGATGTATCCAGCTAAAATAAATTCCCTTAAACGGATTACGGATTTGAATGGCATTTTCAAATTTCAGTTTGAGTTTATCTCTGACTATTTCGCGGATATCACAGAAAACCTCAGTAGAAAAGTAAAAAATCTTGCGAACGACATTCTGATACAAAAGGATTTTTCAGGCAATGTCATGGACATTATCACTAGACATAATTTCAACAATTTACTTATCAAGGAGTCACTCCTTGAGACCACACGTGTGTTGAGATTGTATATCAAAAGTGACTGGGAACAAAAAGCGGAATTGAAGGAAAGTGTTAGAGGAGAACTGAATGACCTGACAGTAATTTCTGATTACATACAGTTCAATTTTGACAGACTGGATGATTTAAAAGAAAATGTTTCGAATAAGATTGACTTGGAGCAAAACCATATTTTTAAGATGCTCACGGTAGTTACGGTATGTATTTCTCTGCCTACTTTCATAGCTGGGGTTTACGGGATGAACTTTGAAATAATGCCTGAACTGAAATTGGGATTTGGCTATCCTCTGGTATTGCTAGTGATGATTTGCTCTGCGATCCTGCCCTTCATTTACTTCAAAAGGAAAGAGTGGTTGTAGCCTAATTTTCTTGGTTTGAGCCAAACAAGATAGCTGCAGCCTTTGTTGATCTTTGTGTTTAAAAATAAAAAAAGCCCTGACTTTCAAATCAGGGCTTGTGGTAATAGTTGGCTTAATTATTAGAAGTGTAGTGTTTTGCTTCTTCCTTGAGCATCTATCACTTTCATGTAGATGTCTTTCGTAGTCATTTTGCTGAATGAATAATCCTTTTTAAACCCGTCAGCTTGAGCTATGTGATCTTTGTAAATCACCTCTCCAGATTCTGTAGAATAAACCTCTACATCTACCCCAGGCTCATCTAATCCTATCACGGTTAAGTTTACAGTGTTATTGTCTACTACTTTGCCGGAAGCCATCAAAGGAAATTCTGATGCTGTAGCTGGTTTTTCACTTGTTTCTACGGTGTAAGTTACTTCCTCTTGGTCTGTTGCGATTTTCACTTGATACTCACCGGATGGCAAATTTTTCAAGTCATAGGGAACCATCAAGTTTTCATCTTTGACACGCACGTTTCTACTGCTCAGGCTTTTTCCATCTGCGTCGAGAATGGATATTTTTGCTTTACCAAGTCCCTCAGTAAGAGTGACGTTAATTTTCTTGTAGTTTGAATTTACTGTAGAGAGTGCTTTCAAATCCTCACTTGCGCTGGCTACTAATGAACTTAAAGATAATGCGCTGGCTAATGCTACTGTGAATAAGGTTTTCATAATATGTTGGTTTAAAATTTTTAGATTTTCTGTTGTGCTCTCCCTATTGCTAAGCGCGTACCAATCCAAAAAACAATCTTTGCCTGAAGACTTCATTTTTTTCAAAAGATTAATTTTTTAACAGATTTTCAGAATTAAATTCTGAATGAGTTGTCAGTTTTTTAACAAAACCTGTACAATAACTGGTCATATCACCGATCGATTGTATTGCTAGAGGACACTTTAATGGTAAATATGCAATTTGAAGGGTTGCACCAGATTCGACTTGTTAACTAAATTTAATCTTGAAAAAATTTCACTTTACCACCTTGACTGTCGCTGCCAATAAATTAGCTGTACACTTTCGTACACTCTTCGTCCGATAGAATACAAGTCAGCGATCACTTTCCGTACAATTATCGAAATACCCTTTGATTTATTAGTGCTTCAGACGAATAATGAAGCAAGCAACTTGAGTTAATAATTGATTTTATGATTCAAGGATAAAGAGATCTGACCTAACCTCCAATGTCCCACATATCCAATTCACTTGATCGCTTTCCTACAATTCAAACTATTTTTCGATAACCAATAGTTGGTTAGTTTCGTGAATAGTCAAGTCATCCTTGAAGATTCAATTTCCTCTCCATCCCCAATGACTCGAATTCTGACATCAGCTTTTCTTTCATTATTCCTATTTCTCTATACTGGGAATTCTTTTGGGCAAGATGTGATTTTGAAACTTAAGCCTACTGTAAATACTCCTCAGGCAAGGGATTATACTTTTAGGCAAGTCGTAGATTCCCGCGATCAAAAGTCAATTGGTCAGGTCTATGACCCTCAGCGAAATAAACACTCTGCCAGCTTTGGAGGCAATCTGCCCCAAGAAGCCCTTCAGTTATACAATGCAAGAATCAGCTCTACTAAAAACCCTTCTTATAGGATTCTGGTGAAAGTTTACAAGTTGGATCTTAAGGAAATCTACCATCCTGATCTCAAAGGATATAAAGGCGATATACAACTGAGTTTAGGTTTCTTTCTTTATGGAGAGAAAGAAACTATTCATTTGGTAGATTTCAACAGTAAAGTTCAATATGGAAGACCGGGCACGCAGATGCATTTTGTGGAGACCTCCCTCCAGAAATTGTTTGAAAGTAGCTGGGAATACTTCGATTCTTGGCTTAGCACCCAATACCTAACCAATCGGGCTTTAGTGAAAAAAGTAAGATTGAATATTATCGATCCAATTAGAGAGAGCTCAAAGGATACTGTTTTTTATGATCCAAAAAGACCCTTGACATGGGCTGATTTCACCGAGACACCAAACCCAAGAAGTTCTTACAACGCCACAATTTTCAGCAGTATATCTATTGAAGGAAATGCCAAGATAGAAAATGGAGAAATAGTGCAGACCATTTCAGTGAAGGTATACATGCTGCCCGAGCAATCGTGGGTTAAGGATGCCAACGATTACGCCAACAACCATGAGCAAAGGCATTTCGACCTAACCAGAATTGCTGCTGATCGCATGATAAGTAGATTGAAAAATGTGGAACTGGAACCATTTCTGTTTGAAGCTACACTCAATGACATCTATTTGGATGCCTACAGAGAGATGAATCGCTTACAAGAATTGTATGACAGCCAAACTCGAAATGGCATAAATAGTGAAAAACAAGCAGATTGGAATCAAATCATAAGGAAAGCATTAGCTGGAGACATGGAATCATTTGATAAAATTCTTGACTAGTAAAAACAATTCTTGCGTGGAAAGCATTTTATAGATTCTAGTAGTGAGAAACTGAAATACATCAGAAAATTACGGTGAACTCAAACCGTTTTACAAAACCTTGGTATTCTTTGAGTTTAAAAAAGACTTCCAAAAAAATAGATCTCCGTTTGCATTTTCTTAATGGACTCCTATCTTTGCCAACGATAATGGAAAACAACAATAGAAATATTGACTTTTTAGCAACTGCACATCAAGGCAACTTGGTGCACCATTTCCATCATTCCTCCTGAGGAATATTTTTACACACCCGGTGAAGCCGATGATAGGGATTCCGCTTTTCGCCAACATTTATTACAACATTTTACTTCTTAGCGTAACTTACGACCATGGAACAAATAATCCGTATTGCCGTGCAGAAAAGCGGCAGACTATCTGACGATTCACTTAGCCTCATCAAAGAATGTGGTATCAAGTTTTATAATGGAACAGGCAAACTCAAGTCTACATCCACCAATTTCCCAATTGAATTCTTATTCCTACGTGATGACGATATACCAGGCTATGTAGCTGATGGTGTTGCAGATCTAGGTATAGTGGGACAAAATGAAGTCGTAGAAAAAGACAAAAATGTCACTACAATGAAAGCTTTGGGCTTTTCTAAATGCCGTCTTTCTCTTGCTGTATCTAAAGGTCAAGCGTATTCAGGAGTAGAGTTTTTCGAAGGGAAAAGCATTGCCACATCCTATCCTAAAATCCTTGGCGATTATCTGAAAAGCCAAAACATCAATGCAGACATCCACGAAATCTCCGGTTCGGTAGAGATCGCGCCTAGCATAGGTTTGGCAGAAGGAATCTGCGATATCGTGAGCTCTGGCTCTACGCTGATGATGAATGGCCTGAAGGAAGTGGAGGAAATCTTCAAATCTGAAGCTGTTTTGATAGCTCACAACAATCTTCCCGATTGGAAAAAAGAGATCGCTGAAAAATTACTTTTCAGAATCAATGCCGTTCAAGCAGGAAAAAGCAGCAAATACGTTTTGCTTAATGCTCCGAATGAATCCATTGAGAAAATCATCAGTTTGATTCCTGGAATGAGAAGCCCAACTATTTTGCCTCTGGCTCAGGAAGGCTGGTCATCCGTTCATTCAGTACTGAACGAGGATACATTCTGGGAAAACATCGAGGAATTGAGAGCAGCTGGTGCCGAGGGAATCCTCGTTGTACCTATTGAAAAGATGATTCTTTAATCGAACTAAGCAGTATTTTCCACATTAGATTCTACTACCTATGAAAATCCTTGACAACCCCGCTAAGGATACTTGGAAGAAACATTTGGCCCGTCCAGTTTTCAAAACCAAGGAGATCAATAAGATCGTAAAGCCGATCCTACGTAAAGTGAAAAGGAATGGTGATAAGGCATTGCTCAAATTCGCTTTGGAATACGATCATGTGGAATTGGATTCTCTATTTCCATCTGAACAAGAAATACAAGCAGCATCAGCGGCCATTTCTGCAGAATTGAAAGATGCTATCAATGTGGCCAAAACCAATATTGAGCGCTTCCACATGGCTCAGGCCACTCCAGAACTGGTAGATGAAGTGATGCCAGGTGTGGTTTGTAGGAGAAAAAGCGTTCCTATCCAGAAGGTAGGACTTTATATCCCTGGAGGGACAGCTCCGCTTTTCAGTACCGTATTGATGCTGGGAATTCCTGCAGTATTGGCGGGTTGTAAAGAAATTGTGCTCTGCACTCCACCCAATAAGGAAGGAAAAATCCATCCTGCTATTCTATACACAGCCAACTTGATTGGTATTAACAAAATCGTGAAAGTAGGTGGAGCTCAGGCTATCGCCGCGATGACTTTCGGGACTGATAGTGTACCAAAAGTGGATAAGATCTTTGGCCCTGGCAATCAATTTGTAACCGCAGCCAAGCAAACCGCTACCAAATATGGTGTAGCTATAGATATGCCAGCCGGACCTTCTGAAGTCCTTGTTTATGCAGATGACACGGCAATTCCAGCTTTTGTAGCAGCAGATTTACTTTCTCAGGCAGAGCATGGAGTGGATAGCCAAGTGATCTTGGTGACAGATTCCGAGAAATTTGCGCAGCGAGTAATCAAAGAAATCGATGCTCAACTCGAAGATTTGCCGCGGAAAGATCTAGCGAAAAAGGCACTTTCAAACTCAAGAGCTGTAATCATCGATGAGATGGAAACAGCTTTAGAACTGATCAATTTCTACGCGCCGGAACACCTTATTATAAGTATTGAAAAGGAAGACGAAGCAGTAGCAGGAATCTATAATGCAGGTTCTGTCTTTGTCGGAAATTTCACACCAGAGTCCGCAGGAGATTACGCTTCAGGAACTAACCATACACTGCCAACTTACGGCTACGCCAGAAATTACAGCGGTGTGTCTTTGGATAGCTTTTTGAAGAAAATGACTTACCAGAAAATAAGCCCAGAAGGATTAAAAAATCTGGGACCAACAATAGAAGTGATGGCTGAGAATGAGCTTCTTCAAGCTCACAAAAATGCTGTCACTATTAGACTCAAACATCTGAAAAACCAGAAAAAATGAAGTTTGACTTAGATCCACTACTTAGGCCACACATAGCCAACTTACAACCCTATACTTCTGCCCGTGATGAATACACTGGGAAAGAAGGCGTGTTTTTGGATGCAAATGAAAATCCTTACGGTTCTATTACCGATCAGGATTACAATAGATATCCAGATCCATATCAGCTAGAGCTTAAAGCTGAAATTGCCAAAATCAAAGACGTAAAACCTTCTCATATTTTCTTGGGAAACGGTTCAGATGAGGCAATTGACTTGCTTTTCCGTGCTTTCTGTAATCCAGGAATTGATAATGTGATTCTTCTACCTCCTACTTACGGGATGTATGAAGTGAGCGCAAATATCAATGATGTAGAAACTCGAAAAGTCCCTTTGACTGAAGATTTCCAACTTCAGCCGGACAAAATTCTTGCAGCAGTAGATGCGCATACCAAGATAATATTCGTGTGTTCTCCAAATAACCCTAGCGGGAATAAGGTGAAGAGAAACGATATTATACGTTTGCTTCAGGAGTTTAATGGATTGGTAGTCGTAGACGAAGCCTACATTGATTTCAGTGACGAGCCGAGCTTCACCACTGAACTGGGTAAATATGGAAATCTCTTAGTAATGCAGACATTTTCCAAAGCTTGGGGCCTTGCTTCCTTGCGATTGGGAATGGCGTTCGCATCTAAGAAAATGATCAAGATTCTGAACAGAATCAAGCCTCCTTACAATATCTCTGGATTGACGCAGGAAACAGTCTTGGCTGCTATCCACAATCAGGATAAAGTTGCCAAAATGACGCAGGATATCCTTGCTGAAAAAGACTTCCTGCAGGGCGAGTTGGAAAAGCTTGACTACATACAGAAGATCCATCCTACTCATGCGAATTTCCTTCTGGTGAAAATACCTAATGCAAGTCATGTGTATGATGATCTAATAGAGGAAAAAATCATAGTTAGAAACCGTTCTAAAGTACAGCTATGTGAGGATTGCCTCAGGATCTCAGTAGGAACAAGATCTGAAAATGAAGCTTTTATCCAAGCTTTGAAGAAAATCTATACAGAAAGCTTTAACCTATAAACCATGAAGAAGAAAGTACTTTTTATAGATCGAGACGGAACAATTATCAAAGAACCGCCTACCGATTATCAAGTTGATAGCTTAGAGAAGTTGGAGTTTTTGCCGAAGGCTATTTCTAACCTTCGCAAAATCGCTGAAGAAACTGATTTTGAATTGGTCATGGTGACCAATCAAGATGGTTTGGGAACGGATTCTTTTCCAGAAAGCACCTTCTGGCCAGCACAATTCAAGATGCTGAAAACGCTGGAGCAGGAGAATATTTTCTTCAAGGAAATCCATGTGGACAAAACCTTTGAAAGTGAAAATGCCCCTACCAGAAAGCCAAATACGGGGCTTCTGACAGCCTACTTTACTGAAGAATATGATCTTGCCAATTCTTATGTGATCGGAGATCGATTGACGGATGTGAAGCTCGCTGAGAATCTTGGAGCAAAAGCTATCTTCATTGGAGAGCCTACAGAAAGGGCGGCATTGAGCACTACGGATTGGGATGAGGTCTATGAGTTTTTGAAAATGCCTCCCCGCGCTGCTGAAGTAAGTCGAAAGACCTCTGAAACAGACATTTACATCAAGCTAAATCTTGATGGAAACGGACATTGTGATATCAAAACAGGCTTGCATTTCTTTGACCACATGCTGGAGCAACTGGGCAAGCATGGTAGCACTGATCTGGAAATCAAAGTAAATGGTGACCTTCATATTGATGAGCATCACACGATTGAAGATACAGCACTAGCGCTAGGAGAAGCATATTTGAAAGCTTTAGGAGACAAAAAAGGTATTTATCGCTATGGTTTTCTTTTGCCGATGGACGATGTCTTGGCACAAGTTGCAATTGATTTTGGAGGAAGGCCTTGGATCGTTTGGGATGCAGAATTTAAGCGAGAAAAAGTTGGTGATATGCCAACAGAGATGTTTTATCATTTCTTCAAATCCTTCTCAGACACGGCCAAATGCAACCTGAATATCAAAGCTGAAGGAGCTAACGAGCATCATAAAATTGAAGCAATGTTCAAAGCTTTGGCACGAGCCATCAAAATGGCAGTGATGCGTGATCCTAGAAACATCAATCAACTTCCAAGTACCAAGGGAGTTCTCTAAGCTTCAAGAGATTAGGACCAATTCAATCTCGATAATTGAAATAATTAAAGGATTAGGAAAATTTCACAAGAAATATTTTTCCTAATCCTTATTTTTTTGTTCATTTAGTCATGAAACGACTTTTACGTACCCTGACTATTCTTTTATTAATGATTGCAAGTAGCTCATGCTCAAGTAGCATTCAAAATATTGAGCATCTTTTTAATGATAAAAAGTACGAGGATGCGATCTCCGATCTGAATCAATACTTATTTTTCCATGTGACTGATGTCAAGGCGCTGCATATGCGGGCTCGGAGTTATGAAGAAATCGGAGAGCTTGAGAAATCCAAAGCCGATTACGAACGAATTATCGCCATTGACGATCAATATGCTCAGGCATATGCAGGTTTGGGAAAGTTATTGTTTGAGCAAAAAGACTACAAAAATGCTGAATTAAGACTTCTGCGTGCAGCATCGTTAGATTCCAATGATTTTGATATTTTATATCTGCTTGGGCGGTCGAGAATTATGACGGGCAAATTCAAATCAGCAGAAGAGTTTCTAAGAAGAGCAACTGAGTTGAATCCGGACCATCCAAAAGTTTACTTCTATACTGGAATGGCGCTAGCCTACCAAGGAGATGCATTGGGTTGCGCTGCTTCCTTCAATTCTTATGTAAACCGAGAACCTGATAATATGGTAGGGGTATATAACCGTGGGTTTGCCTATATGAATGCAGGTTATGTAACATGGGCCATTGAGGATTTTAACACAGTCTTAAAGAAAAATCCTAATCATATAGAAGCTATGGCTCACAAAGGCATTTGTTTAGCCGCTATGGGTGATTCCGAAGGCTGCTTGCTTCTTCAAACAGCCGCAAACAAAGGAAGCCAATATGCGAAAGATCAACTTGCTTTTTGTGCTTCTTAAACCAACCTGGCTGCAATAGCTTTTTTGTAAGTAGGAATCGCCTGTTCACAGATAGCTAGAAACAGGTAAGGTTCGATCATTTCCAACTCCATCAAATGGAATTGCCCCTCGACCTCTACCCCATCTACGCGCACGTACAAGCTATCTGATGCAAATTCATCTACTAAGGCCTGACAAGAAGCTAACATAGATGCTGAAGGGTCTATAGATTTGATCGTGCCACCAAAATAATGTTGCACTCTAAAATCTTTTTTTGCTGGAGTTTTCAAAACTGCATGAGAAAACTCACCATTGAAAAACAGTAAGGAATACTCTCCTACTTTTTCCACTTCAGAAATGAATGGCTGTACCAAAAATGCCTCTTCGTTTACCCAAGCCTGTACTTTCCCCACATGTTTATCCCAATCCTCACTAGCAAATTTCAATGTATTCTTTGCTCCCCCACTTACTAAAGGCTTCACAACCCAAGATTCAGATTTAACCTTCCCTTCTATTTCAACCTTTGAAATCAATCTTCCTTTTTCCAAAATCATCCCGGCGATAACAGGGAAACCTTTTGATTCAATTTCCAAAAGATATCGTTTCGAAGAGTTCCAAAGAATTGTATCTAAGTTGTTTAGCGTAGGAATCTCATGAGTACGGATAGTTTCTAACCAGGTCAAAAACTCTGGATAGTAATCAAAGTAGTCCCAAGTAGACTTAATAAATAACAATGAAAACTTACTCCAATCGACTTGAGGATCAGACCAGCAAACGATCTCATGTGAAGTTTTCAATTCGGTTAGAATTTCAGATAAGATTAGATTTTCATCGACCGTATTGGCATCGTATGCACCAACTGAGAAATAACTTACTATAGCAACATGCCGCTTCATTTCTTATATATTTTGTGCAAAGCTATACTTTAACCAAAATTTACACCGTACGTTCTTCTAAAATCGGTCTTTAACATTACTTTTGGCCTTTGCGCAATTATGAACCACCGGAAACTCGTCATCATACCTACTTTCAATGAGAAAGAAAACATCCTGGAGATGATCCATACGGTGATGAACCTTGAGGGTGGATTTGAACTTTTAGTCATTGACGATGGCAGCCCAGACGGAACAGGTAAACTTGTAAAAAGTCAACAAATCGCCTTTCCTGATAGACTTCACTTGATTGAGCGAAAAGGAAAACTAGGATTAGGAACTGCTTACATCACAGGTTTCAAATGGGCCTTAGAGAAGGATTATGATTTCATTTTTGAAATGGATGCCGATTTTTCCCATAATCCCGATGACCTAATCAAACTCTATAATGTTTGTGCAGATAGAAGCTTTGACTTAGCAATAGGTTCCAGATACATCACAGGAGTGAATGTGGTCAACTGGCCAATGGGAAGAGTATTGATGTCTTATTTTGCTAGTGTCTATGTGAAATTCATCACAGGTTTACCGATCAAAGACGCCACAGCAGGATTCAAATGCTACCACAAATCAGTTCTTAAAGGAATCAAACTTGACGAAGTACGATTTGTAGGGTATGCTTTCCAGATTGAAATGAAATTCACTTCATGGAAACTGGGATTCAAAGTCATTGAAGTCCCAATCATTTTCACGGACCGTACCAAAGGCACATCTAAGATGAGTAGCGGGATATTTAAGGAAGCAGTGTTAGGTGTAATTTTGATGAAGATAAAGAGCATTTTTCGCCCTTATAAGATCAATCAAAGCGTATCGAGCGAATAGGATCTACTCTAGAAATCACCATCACTGGTATCCAAAGTACCGCAGCTGTCAGTATGGTAATTCCAATATTGATCAAGATAAATGCTGGCCAGTTCCAGTCTATTGGCACATAGCTCATGTAATAGCTAGCGGCATCAAGTGGTACCAATTTGAATTGATCCTGCAAAAGTCCGATTCCCAGACCTAGTGCATTGCCAATCAATAGCCCTCTTAAAAGTATATTGATTCCGTTCCAAAAGAAGATACTTCTTATCTGCTTATTCGTAGATCCCAGTGCTTTTAGCAAACCGATCATTTGAGTACGCTCCATGATCAAAATGAAGAGTATAGCTCCCATATTGAAGATCGCTACGAAGCCGATCAAACCAATAAATACGTAGACATTATTATCCAACAGTTTTAGCCAATCGAAGATCTCTAAAAACTTATCTTGGCTACTTATCAACTTCAAATCATAATCCATAAGCTCCTCTATTTGTGGAGCATATGATTCTATATTGTTAAAGTCATCTACAAAAATCTCCATCCCACCTATCTGATCTTTTGTCCAATCGTTTAGACTTCTGATGGTCTGTAATTCTCCTATTATAATCTTTTCATCGAAATTCTCCAGATAGGTCTGAAAGATCCCTACCACTTCCACTCGTCTATATCTTGGAGGATCTTGTACAAAGTAAAGGGTGATTTTATCGCCGACTTTTAGCAAAAGTTTGTTTGCTATAAATTGACTTAGCATTATTTCATTGCTGGTCCCTTCATCAGGAATCCGAAGCATTCTCCCATCAATCACATATTTTTTGAAACCCAGCGTATCGAAATCCTGCCCAATTCCTTTCATCAGAACGCCTTGCACTTCTTCATCACCCTTGATCAGTGCTGCTTTATGAGCAAAGGATTGCACTTTGGTGATGAAAGGAAGGTTAAGATGAGTTTGGCTGAATTTGGAATTTTCAGAAAAAGGAGCTTCCTCGAAAGAATTGCTCATTGTAAAGCGTTGTACCTGATAATGACCGGTGAAACCATAAACCTTCTCCGATACCGTACTCTGAAAACCGCCTAAAACCATGAACGAAATGAGCGACACAGCTAAGCCTAAAGCTAGGCTTCCTACAGCAATCTTGTGTATGGTGGCCGAAAATCCTCCAGCTTTCTTGAAACTGATTCTTTTGGCGATGAAATAGGAAAGGTTCAAAGGACTGCTTTAATTTGTTCGATTAGACCGCAAAATAGCATGAAGCAAACGAAACTTACTCCCTTTATTTACTTTTTGAGTTTAGCACTGCTAATTCTCAGCAATTCTTTCTCCTCTTTAGCCAAACAAGACACTCCTTTGCCAGGAGCAGAACGTCCTGAACTTTACCTGGACCAGCTTCAAGGAAAAAAAATAGGGATAGTTGCTAATCAAACAAGCATTTTGACGCAAAGCAATAACAAGCATGTTGTTGATTTTCTTTTGGAAAAAGGAGTAAATGTTAAAAAAGTGTTTGTCCCAGAGCATGGCTTCCGTGGTCAGGCAGATGCTGGAGAAAAAGTTGATAATACAGTTGACTCCAAGACTGGCCTACCAATCATTTCACTTTATGGAAACAACAAAAAACCGAAACCAGAGCAGATCCAAGATTTAGATATTCTGATTTTCGACTTGCAGGATGTGGGTGTGAGATTCTACACGTATATCAGCACTATGCATTACCTGATGGAAGCTGCAGCGGAGAATGGTAAAAAGGTGATCATTTTCGATAGACCTAATCCAAATGGAAATTACATCGCTGGACCTGTGCTAAAAAAGGGCTTTGAAAGCTTCGTGGGCATGCATCCTATTCCAGTCGTCCATGGTCTTACTGTGGGTGAGCTAGCACAAATGATTAATGGAGAAAAATGGCTAAAAGGTGGATTGAAAGCAGATTTAGAAGTGATTCCTGTGGGAAACTGGGATCATCAGAAAGCTTACAATTTACCTGTAAAACCTTCTCCAAATCTGCCAAATGACTTATCTATCAAACTCTATCCTAGCACTTGCTTTTTCGAAGGAACTATCGTTTCCCTAGGTAGAGGTACACATTTCCCATTTCAAGTTTATGGCTATCCAGATCCGAAATTCGGGGAATTCACCTTCACTCCTGTGAGAATAGATGGCATGTCGAATAATCCTCCACATCAGGATAAAAAATGCTATGGAGTGGATTTGAGAGGTGAATCGATGATGCATGAGTTTACGCTGAAGTATCTTCTAGATGCTTATCAAAAATCAGGAAAAGGTCAGGCTTTCTTCAACAACTACTTCAACACTCTTGCCGGAACAGATCAGTTGAAAAAAATGATCATGGATGGAAAAACGGAAGCTGAAATCACGGCGAGTTGGAAGAATGATTTGGAAGAATATAGCACACTTCGTAAAAAATACCTGATCTATAAATAAGTACAGGCTGAATTCGAGAATTTCAAACCTGAAACTAATCCAACGATGAACAAGAACCTTAGAATTATATACATGGGCACCCCGGAGTTTGCGGTGGCAGGCCTAGAACTACTGGTAGAAAACGGCTGGAATATCGTGGGTGTGATCACTGCACCCGATAAGCCAAAAGGTCGTGGTCAGAAGTTAATCCCTTCTCCCGTAAAGGAAGCTGCACTTAAACTGAACTTGAATATACTTCAGCCAACTAATCTTAAATCGCCGGAATTTCAGGATGAACTTCGTGCTCTAAAAGCGGATTTACAAATTGTGGTAGCTTTTAGAATGCTTCCTGAGTCAGTTTGGAATATGCCTCCATTGGGCACTTTCAATCTCCATGCTTCACTTTTACCAAATTACCGTGGTGCTGCTCCCATCAATTGGGCCATCATCAATGGAGATAAGGAAACTGGGGTGACTACTTTTTTCCTCAAACATGAAATCGATACTGGAAGCATCATCTATCAGGAAAAAGTGGCGATTCTAGAAGAAGATGATCTTGGAACTGTCTATGAAAAGTTGATGAATATAGGATCAAAACTAGTTCTAAAAACGGTAGAAGACATCGCTGCAGACAAAGTACAGGCGCTACCCCAGGATGAATCCAAAGCACTACATCATGCTCCGAAGATTTTCAAAGAAACAGGAGAAATCAATTGGTCTAATTCAGCAGAATCCATTCACAACTTGGTTCGTGGCCTTTCTCCCTACCCTGCTGCCTGGACTAGATTTGATGACAAAAGCTGTAAAATCTACAAAACGCAGTTTTCAGCAGATCAGAAAACCAACAAAGCGATCGGAGAACTTCAAACAGACAACAAAAACTATATAAAAGTCCAAACTGGTGAAGGAGTCTTAGAAATCTTGGAACTGCAGCTGGAAGGAAAAAAGAGAATGAAAGTGGATGATTTGCTCAGAGGCTACAAATTTTCTTGATTAGAACTATAAAGAAAAAAGTGAAAATTATTTCATTTTTATCCTGATTTTAAGGAACTTGAGTCCATTATTTAAACAAATTTTTAAATCCTAAACTCATGAAAAATCTCAATCGCAGTTTCATTATTTTGCTTTTTTTCACTTCCATTTCATTTTCTACAGAAGCTCAAATCCTCAAGAAAATCCAAAATGCCGCCAATAGAGGTGTAGAAAAAGCTATACAACAAAAAGTAGAAAAGGAAGCAACTAAAATCACTGAGAAGCAGCTTGAAAAGTTGTTCTCAGATATGTATGGTGACAGCGAGGATGGAGCACCGGGAGGTCTCGATATGAGCAAAATAATGAAAGGAATTGGTGAGCCTGTGGACACAGAAAGCCAATATGATTTTTTTGGGCATCTGGTTTTTGAAATAATAAGCACCGACGAAAAAGGAAAGACAGAAGATCCAGTTTTATTTAAATCATACTTAGCAGAATCTAGAGATTATACTGGCATGGAGCTAGTGGATCCTAAAAACCCAAATGCTATGACCTCTATGGTTTTTGATATCAAAAATCAGGCATCGATAGTCTTCCTAGACAACAAAGGGAAAAAGTCTAGTTTAGCGTACAAAATGGACTTTGACGAGGTGAATGCGGCAGTTGAAGAACAAATGGAAAGCAATGAAGATGAGTATGATGTGACACTAGAGAAAACTGGAAAAACGAAAGATATCTTGGGCTATGCTTGTGAAGAATATCATATGCTAAGTGAAGATGGTGAAGGGTATTATTGGGTAACTGCAGAGCCTATAGGAGGTTACTCCTCTTTCTGGAGTGGAAACAGTCCGATGATGACATCCAAAGCCCAAGAAAGATATGCTGAGCAATTTAAAAATATGCCGAAGGGCAGTTTCATGGAATTAAACTATACCTCCAAAGATTCTGAAACGGTCAATATGAAAGTAATAGAAATTGACGAGTCGTCTCCGAAGTCATTAACTATGGCTGAATATCCAAACATCATGAAATCTATGGAACAGCAGTAATTCTGTTCCATTTTGTTTTTTCTCGGGGATAGGCCTGTTATCTTCAAGGCAAGAAGCATTTTGCATGAAAATATCACTTATAGCCGCTCTGGCTACCAACCATGTCATCGGTCAGGAGAATGATCTAGTTTGGCGATTACCTGATGATTTCAAACGATTCAAAAGAATCACTTCAGATCATTTTATCTTAATGGGTAGGAAGACATTCGAGTCTTTGGGCAAGCCTCTTCCTAATCGCACTCATATCGTAATTACCAGAAATAAGAACTATCAAGTTCCTGAAGGGCATTACGTATTCGAGAGTGTAGAGAAGGCATTTATCTTTTGTCAAAAGATGAATGTGGAACATCTCTACGTCATTGGAGGCGGCGAAATTTACGCTCAAACCTTGCCTCTGGCAGATGAGTTAGTACTCACAGAAGTAGAAGCCAGTCCCGAAGGAGACACCTACTTCCCAGAGTTCAATAAAGAAAACTGGAAGGTCACCTTCTCTGAGTTTCATCCAGCCGATGAGCGTCATCAATATGACTTCACCTACGTCAATTATCAAAGAATCCATAAGCAACATGTCTAAAAAAGTAATTTGGATCACTGGTGCCTCATCTGGAATCGGAGAAGCCTCTGTCTACAAATTCGTAAAAGAAGGCTATCAGGTAATTCTTTCTGCTAGAAATGAACAAGCGCTGGAAAAGGTAAAGTCATCCAGTGCTCACCCCCAGAATTGCCAAGTTATTCCACTCGATCTATTGGATCAGGGGTCTTTCGAAGGAAAGACCAAAGAAGCAATCGCAGCTTTCGGCCATATAGATATGATGCTTCACAACGGTGGTATCAGTCAGCGTTCACTGATTCGTGAGACTCCATTAGCCGTAGATCGCAAGCTTATGGAGGTGAATTTCTTTGGAACTGTAGGACTTACAAAAGCTCTACTACCCCATTTTATAGCAAGAAAATCAGGTCAATTCGGCGTGATTTCATCCTTGGTAGGAAAATTTGGATCGCCATATCGATCAAGTTACGCTGCAGCAAAGCATGCATTGCACGGCTTTTTTGAGTCCTTGAGATTAGAACATTTCGATGACAATATAGCTGTAACGATGATTTGCCCTGGCTTTATCAAAACGGATGTCTCCAAGAATGCTCTAACTGCTGATGGAACTCCACTCAATGAGATGGATAAGGCTCAGGAAAATGGAATGAGTGCGGAACAGTGTGCCAAGGAGATTTTCAATGCCCTTAATCATAAGAAAGAAGAAGTCTATATCGGTGGAAAGGAAACTATGGGTATCTATTTAAAAAGATTTGTCCCTACAATTTTCACTAAGATCCTACGTAAATCAGAAGTAAGATAACCTTATGAAAGTAGTCAGAGCCGAAATAATTGCCATTGGAGATGAGTTACTCTACGGGCAAATTGTAGATACGAACAGTCATTGGATCAGTCAAGAGCTTGATCTAATGGGAGTAAAAGTGGTCAGAAAAACGACCGTTGGTGATGATAGAAAAGATATACTTGCGGCTTTTGCTTCGGCTGAAGCTAGAGCTGATATTATTCTGATCACGGGCGGTCTCGGTCCTACACAGGATGACCTGACCAAACCACTAATGGCAGAATATTTTGGCTGCCCTATAGTCGAAAATTCAGCCGCCGTGGAAGCAGTCACCGAGTTCTTTAAAAAGCGAGGAAGAGAAATAACTCCTCTAAATGTATTACAGGGACATCTTCCAGCGTGTTGTACCTACGTCCCCAATGAGGTAGGCACAGCACCAGGCATGTGGTTTGAACGCAATGAAACCTACTGGATGTCTATGCCAGGCGTGCCGCATGAGATGCAAAAACTGATGACAGACTTTGTGCTACCAAAGCTTCCAACTCTTTTCCCACTACCTGTCATTGTACACCGAATGGTCAAAACTGTCGGAATTGGAGAAAGCTGGCTAGCCGATTTGATAAGAGATTGGGAAAATGCACTTCCAAAGAATATTCGATTGGCATATTTACCTTCTTTAGGTCATGTCAAACTTCGACTTACAGGTTTTGGCACGGACAAAACTGCAATCGAAAATGATATTCAACAACAAATTGACCTGATTCTCCCGAGTATAGACAAGTACGTATATGGCTATGATTCAGAATCTCTAGAAACTGCCATCGGCAAGCTTTTGACTACAAATAACAAAACGGTAGCTTTAGCCGAAAGCTGTTCTGGCGGTTACATTTCTCATTTGATTACCAGTATATCTGGGAGTAGTTCGTATTTTCAGGGATCTGTAATTCCATATCACAATCAGTTTAAAGAGGAAATTCTTCATGTTAAGAATGAAACCTTGTCATCATTTGGCGCTGTAAGTGAGGAAACTGTAAAAGAGATGTCAACTGGAGTTCGCGAATTATTCAAGGCAGACTTTGGTTTGGCCAGTAGCGGAATTGCAGGACCTAATGGAGGAACGACGGAAAAACCAGTGGGAACAATTTGGATTGCATGTGCAGGAGATGGCTTTGTAGAAACTAAGAAGCTACAACTAACTCAGGATAGAATGCTTAATATCCAACTGACAGCTGTTGCGGTTTTAAACTTGCTACGAAATTGTATTTTAGAGAAATAACGAATAAAATTTCTATTGAAAGGTTTGGGATAGTGTTTTAGAAAATTTAATTTTAAAACTTGTATATAAACCCAATAAATTATTAAATCATAACCATGGCGATTGTAGAAATGCTAATGCCCAAAATGGGCGAAAGTATCATAGAAGGTACAGTGCTGACCTGGCTGAAAAATGAGGGTGACACTATCGAACAGGATGAATCTGTTCTTGAAGTCGCTACCGATAAGGTAGATACTGAAGTTCCCTCCACGCATGCTGGCGTATTAAAGCAAATTCTTGCTAAAGAAGGAGATGTAATAGCTGTGGGAGCTCCAATAGCAATCATTGAAACATCTGGCGAAGAAAAGTCAGCCCCAGTCAATCCTGAGCCCATAGCGAACCAACTCAAGGATGAGCTTATCGCTTCAGCACCAGAAAATACAGCCTCAATTTTAGAAGCTCCAATTAATTCTGACTCTCTCGATTCAGGTGATGAGAGATTTTATTCTCCTTTGGTACAAAGCATCGCCAAAGAAGAAGGCATATCCAAAGCTGAACTTTCCAAAATCCCAGGTTCGGGTAAAGATGCCAGAGTGACGAAGCAAGATATGATGGACTACTTGAAGTCTAAATCTGCCTCAGCTAAACCAGCTACTTCAATTCCATCTATTTCTGCTCCAAAAATTCAGATGAGTATTTCTGGTGGAGACGAGATCATCGAAATGGATCGTATGCGCAAAATGATAGCTCAGCGTATGTTGGAGTCAAAACGTATTTCAGCTCATGTCACTTCATTTGTGGAAACTGACATGACCAATATAGTATTGTGGCGAGAAAAAAATAAGCTTGATTACAAAGCCAAATTTGGCGAGTCGATCACTTACACTCCATTCTTTATTGAAGCAGTTTCTAAAGCTATCCGAGATTTCCCAATGATCAATATCTCCGTAGATGGAGATAGAATAATCAGGAAAAAAGACATCAATGTAGGAATGGCCGTAGCATTGCCTAACGGAAACTTGATTGTTCCTATCATCAGAAATGCTGATCAGTTGAACCTGGTTGGGATTTCCAAAAAAGTAAATGAACTAGCGAATCTTGCTAGAAACAACAAGTTAAACGCTGACCACCTCGCTGGAGGCACCTACACAGTTTCTAATGTGGGTTCTTTTGGTAATGTAATGGGAACACCTATTATACCGCAGCCACAAGTAGCAATAATGGCTGTAGGTGCTATAGTAAAGAAACCTGCTGTAATAGAAACTCCAACAGGTGATGTGATAGCGATCAGACATAAAATGTTCCTATCCCACTCTTACGATCATCGAGTAGTTGATGGCTCCTTAGGAGGAAGATTTGTCAAGAGAGTCTCAGATTACCTGGAAGCATTCGATATCAATACCCCTCTATAATTTCAAAGCCGGTTTTACAACCGGCTTTTTTCATTCTACTTTCTTAGAGGCTGATTTCAGGGAATATTCCTTTATTTTTTCCGCCAAAGAAATTAGACGTATCGGTTTGGTCAGGTAATCATCCATGCCCGCTTCTGCCGCTTTTCTCTGATCCTCGTCAAAGACATTGGCCGATAGACCAATTATAAATATCTCTCCTTTTTCACCAAGTGCTCTAATCTTTTTTGATGCCTCCAGTCCGTTTAGTAAAGGCATTTGCACATCCATCAGGATCATATCAAACTCTTTGGCTTTGACTAATCCCAATACTTCCAATCCATTTTTTGCAACTTCAAAATCATATCCCAATTGGTCAAGCATTAAGGTCATCAGCTGGAGATTAAGATCATTGTCTTCTGCCAGTAGAATCTGCGCTGGATATTCAGCAGCCATCCCATTCCAATTCGTTCTCTTTGGAAGCTCACTACTAGGATATTCTTTTACAAATTTTGCCTTTTTTAATATTACCGAAAAAGCAAAGACCGCCCCTTCTCCAAACTCACTGGAAATAGTCAATTCCCCTCCCATCAATTCAACAATTTTTTTGGCTATAGCTAAACCCAATCCTGTTCCTTGATAACTACGTGAACTTGAGCTTTCTACTTGATAAAATGGATCTGTTAGTTTGGCTATTTCCTCCTTAGGAATACCAATACCACTATCTTTCACACTGCACTGAAGGTAATTAATGTCCCCAGAAATATTCTCTATATCAAGCTTCACTGATACCGTTCCACCTCTTGAGGTGAACTTTACAGCATTTCCCACAAGATTAAGAATCACCTGATTGATCTTTTCTACATCCCCCTCCATTAATTCACTGGTTCCTGCCCCGTGAGTAGTTGTTAGAATTACACCCTTCTTTTGGGCTAAACCATAAAAAATTTGCACCTGTTTATCTAATTCTTCAGCAGGTGAAAAAACTATAGAATTGATTTCAATTTTCCCAGCCTCAATTTTTGAATAATCGAGAATATCCTTGATTATACTCAGCAATGAATTCCCTGAATTTTTGATGATATCAAGGTATTGTAGCTGCTCCTCATCCAGGCTTGTTTGATCTAGCAAATCAATAATTCCCAGAAGACCATTCATAGGAGTCCTGATCTCATGGCTCATGTTGGCGAGAAATTCAGACTTAGCTCTGCTTGCTTGATCAGCTGCATTCATAGCATCTACCAAACCCTTTTCCCAAATCCGCTGGCTGGTAATGTCTTTGGAAATAGACATCATTCTTTTTCTATCTAAAGGAAAAAATCTCACCTCAAAATATTGATTTTCTTGACCCAAATCGATCTTCAGGTCCACGGTCTGAATTTGCTCGGTTTTCCTAGCCAAGTTAAAGGCAAATTGAGTTTGTTCTCGTTGCTTTTTCGGAATCAGGTCAAACAAGGAAGTTCCTATGAGTGACCGATTTACTGATTTTAAGAATTTTTGATCTCTCGCATGTGTTTCAAGAACTCGCCCCTTATTATTATAAATAAATATGATATCAGGTATATTATCTATCAGGTTTTGAAGGCGCTTCCCACTTTCTATCAATTCTTGATTGCTTTGAAATTGGCTAGTAATGTCAGTACATATACCTAGGCCACCCTTAAAACCACCTTCTTCATCGAAGACTAATTTCTCGAAAATTCTCAAGTGTACTTTAGTACCGTCTGGCTTATGAAAATCATATTTTACATCGATGAAAGACTTTTTTTGGCTTAAAGCAGTCTTCACCAAACTCTTCACATTTAGAACATCTAAATGTTCACCTTCACTGCTAATAGCACCTAAAAACTCCGATTTTGGATGCCCAAGTACTTCCTCTACTTCATCACTGACTTGGGTAATCCTCCCTTTGTAATCATGAAAAAACACGAAACCCCTAAGCTCCTTTAAAAGTAGATTTTGCTGATCAAAAAGCTCAGAAATCTCTTCCGCGCTTTCCTTAAGCAACTTCTGTGACTCCAGGTTATTCTGCAGTGAAAGCGTAAAGAAAACCACCGTTCCCATCAGCAGAAATACGAATCCTGAAAATAAGAATAGGTAAGTACTATAAATGCCCCCCGTGATTGAGTCAGACTCAACCATAAATAATAGAGCAGCATTATCATAAAACTCACCTAAATTAAACGGGTATTGTACCAAGATACCAGAACCAGAATCTGGCTCTTTTTCCCAGTCAATTTCATAAATACCAATCACACCAATCTCTACATCATCTTTGATTCGCTTTAAGGACGCCTCATCTATTTCCAGCATACTGGCATCCATACCGGGATCCAGATTTTCCATCTTTTCTCCCAGCATAAGGAGCTTACTCCCACCTTTATTCAAATAATAGTGAGTCACAAAATCTTTGGTAAATCTCACTGGATCCAAAGAAAATGTAAGCTTAAAGCCCAAACCTTTTCCTTCAACTGTAAAAATAAAATCGTGATCAGCTTTGGTAGGGATTTGACCTACCGCGGAATCACGTATAAAATCATTCCTATCAGTCTGAGTCAAATAAATTGTAGAATCCTGAAGGTCTACCCAAACAGTATCAATGAGCCTAGGATAATTATTAAATACACGTCGGACTGCAATTGTAAATTCATCTCTAAAATCATCTTGGTCCAAATCCTCGTCTTCTAGATATTCTATCAGAGAACTGGCATTAACTTCAAATCGATCTATCTCGATTTCAATCTCCGTAGCAGCGAGCTCGGTCTGTTTCCTCAGAAACTCCCTTTTAGATTTGGTCTCAGCATCTGATATCGCTTTAAAAAAACTCAACCCAAGTAATATTACTAGAATCACTAGGACGCTTCCTATGACAATCATTAGCCAAAAATCTCTACGATATCCTATTCTTTGCCTCATAGAGTTTTGGTTTCAATTTCTATCAAATACCAATCAAGAAATGTAAATGGGACTGCGTATGCAGCCTTAGGACTGAATTCATCCTTAAAGAAAAAATGGTTTTCCTTCTTCAAAATAATAGATAGAGCCATTTCACGTACCTCTCTATTCTTACTATTGAATAGATTATAATCTGAAATTCGAAAATTATCCGCAAGAATTGTCTCTATATAAACATGATTAAGCAATGGAGGAAAGCTTAAAGCTTCAATCGCAGCAGCTTTACCTCCAACTATATCTCCTTTACCATTTACTATCAAATATTCCCCTTCCTTCGATTCTATATACCTACTAATAATCTCATCCACAGTGATGTCAATTCCCAGCACAGCATATAACTCTCCATCTTCTAATACAGGATGAATCAAGGATAGAATCCACCCCCTACCTGCTGGATCTATATAAACATCAGGAATCCACACAGGACCTTTCGTTGGATTATGCTGAAAATCTCCCTCGTAATAGAAATTAAAAGTGGTCAAATCTAAATCCGGAGTTAATAGGGAATTAGCATCGTAAGCAGGATAAACACGTGATACCTGATCTTTAGCATTAAAATAAACTTGCGCAACAAAGGAGTAATTTTCAAATGTCTGATTAAACAGTGAATCCATTCCATTCGTGATTAGCACATTATTCATTGCTGCGTCATAGTCTGGGGTGGTATTCAAAATCACCACAGAGCTAAGTTTTTGGGAGTTCTTGGGAGTGTTGGTAGAAAAAGGCCCATCAAAACTATACTTACCAACATCCGAAAACTTCAATAAACTATCTCTATTTGCCAGAAAAAACTCAAAGTGATCCTTCAGGTGAATAATCTCATCATTAAGCTCAGAAAGCTCTGATTCCATCTCCAGTACAATTGATCTATCAACCGTGGTGCTATGATTACCATCATTTATCTCTGAAGAACCACAGGATGTAAAAAATGCAAGTATTGTAAAAAACCAGACTTTAGGTGCCTTCATAAGATATGGATAAGAGGGAAATTATAAATTTTCCACTTCAGCACGAAATGATTGACCCATTTCCTTAAACCTTGCCTTTACTTTTTCAAAAAAATCCCCAGTCCAAAAAATCTCTAAATCCTCTTCAGCCAACACATCCGTTTCTGGTATTTTGAAAGTCTGCTCCATCGGCCCCAATTCAAACTTGAGGATATATTTATTATTCCAGGAGAACATACTGATCCGTATGTCCTCCTGAATGAATTCCTTGACAACCCTCATTAAGATGTTCTTACTTCTGATGAGAACGTTATGGTTGCTGTCAATGAAGAAGCCACCGAGCAGTATTTCTCTACTGACAAGGCTACCACCTTTGCAAATTCTTCCTCTTTTGCATCGGGAGAAATCAAGATGAACTTCAAATGTATATCCGTGTAATAAGCCGGCACTCCATCGTTACGATTACCTTCTACTTCTACGATAAAATCTGTGACAGTTTTGCGCTTTTTTTTCATCATCAAGACCGCGTCTACAGATGCACATGAACCTAAGGCAGAAAGCAACATATCCATTGGAGACTGTGCCTTTTTTTCCTGAGGATCATACATATCGATCTGTACTACATTTCCTTGAGGATTTACTGCTTCGTATTCGTGATCCGCCTTCATGCGAACCGTTACATTTCTTTTTGCCATATCTATTTATAGTTACAAAATTGGAACATGCTTTTTCTTTATAATCTTCCAATTTTTCAATCTTGAAATCAGTTTACATATTTCGGCGATACTGACCGCCTACTTCGTAAAGAGCATGAGTAATCTGTCCAAGTGAACAATACTTAACAGCCTCCATTAGTTCCTCGAATATGTTCTCATTGTTTACAGAAACTTTTCTAAGCGCCTGTAGGTGTTTTTCAACCAATTCTGGATTAGCCGCATGTAGCGTTTGCAATGTCTTTATCTGACCTTGTTTTTCCTCTTCCTCAGCCCTGATCACTTCTCCAGGAGTTACTGTAGGCGATCCTTCAGACGACAGAAAAGTATTTACCCCAATAATAGGATATTCACCTGTATGTTTTAACATTTCATAATGCATACTTTCTTCCTGTATTTTACCACGCTGATACATTGTCTCCATTGCACCCAGCACACCACCACGTTCCGTGATTCTATCAAATTCCACGTACACTGCCTCTTCTATTAAGTCTGTCAATTCTTCAATAATAAAGGCTCCTTGAATAGGGTTTTCATTTTTAGCTAACCCCAATTCTTTATTGATAATCAATTGAATAGCCATCGCTCTACGAACTGACGCTTCAGTAGGAGTTGTAATCGCTTCATCGTATGCATTCGTATGAAGCGAGTTGCAATTATCATAGATCGCATAAAGCGCTTGCAACGTAGTTCGGATATCATTGAAGTCAATTTCCTGCGCATGAAGTGAGCGACCTGAAGTCTGGATATGATACTTCAGCATTTGCGAACGCTCATTAGCGCCATACTTTAGCTTCATGGCTTTTGCCCAGACCCTACGGGCAACTCTACCAATTACTGCATATTCAGGATCGATTCCATTGGAGAAAAAGAAAGAGAGGTTTGGTGCAAATTGATTGATATCCATACCACGACTCACGTAATATTCTACGTACGTAAAACCGTTGGAAAGCGTCAAAGCCAACTGCGTGATAGGATTGGCTCCTGCTTCAGCAATGTGGTATCCAGAGATAGACACAGAGTAGAAGTTTCTAATACTCTGCTCAATGAAGTATTGCTGCACATCTCCCATCAGTCTCAAGGAGAATTCAGTGGAGAAAATACAAGTATTCTGAGCCTGATCTTCCTTCAGAATATCCGCCTGCACCGTTCCCCTCACTCTCGCGATGGTATCAGCTTTAATTTTCTTATAGACTTCGGCCGGCAACACCTGATCACCAGTCACTCCCAAAAGCATCAACCCCAAGCCATTGTTTCCCTCAGGAACTTTAGCGTTATACGTTGGCCTAGGAAGATTTTTGCTTTTATAGATCTGATCTATTTGCTGATCAATCTCTGTTTCTAAACCATTCTCCTTGATATAAACCTCACACTGCTGATCTATTGCAGCATTCATAAAGAACGCGGTCATCGTAGCAGCTGGTCCATTTATAGTCATTGACACTGAAGTCATTGGATCCACTAGATTAAAGCCTGAGTAAAGCTTTTTTGCATCATCCAAACAGCATACATTCACACCCGAGTTTCCAATTTTACCATAAATATCAGGGCGGTAATCTGGATCTTCTCCATACAAGGTTACGGAGTCAAAGGCCGTAGACAGACGTTTTGCATCCATACCTTTGGATACATAATGGAAGCGCTTATTGGTACGCTCTGGCCCACCTTCTCCTGCAAACATTCGAGTAGGATCTTCTCCTTCTCTTTTAAAAGGGAAAACTCCCGCGGTATAAGGGAACTTGCCTGGTACATTTTCCCGTAAACCCCATTTCAAAATATCTCCCCATGCTTCATACTTAGGCAAAGCTACTTTCGGAATTCTAGTCTCCGAAAGTGAAGTAGAGAACGTTTTAATCTTAATTTCTTTGTCTCTTACTTTAAATACATAGAAGTCTTCGGAGTATTTGGCAGCTTCAGAAGACCAGTCCTCCAACCATTTTTTGTTTTTAGGATCAAACTCAAGCTCCACTTGAGCATACACTTCCTGAAGTTCTTTGATCAAGCGATCCTTGTCCTCCACCTTGGTGTTTTCTATTGCTTCAATAGACTTAGTAATGCTATAAAGCTGCTGAGCAATCTCTTTCTGCTCATCTACCCAGACATCGTAGTTTCGGTTAATCTCTGATATTTCAGACAGATAGCGAGTTCTAGCTGGAGGAATGATGTAGATTTTTTCTGAACTCCCTGCAGTCAATTTAAATGTACTATCTAGTTCTGGATGCTTTGCAGCAATCTTGGAAATCAACGTGCGATAAAGCTGATTCATGCCAGGATCATTGAATTGCGAAGCAATGGTACCGAAAACTGGGATATCCTCATCCTTGGTTTCCCACAGATTATGATTACGCTTAAACTGCTTTTTTACATCACGAATTGCGTCTAAAGCTCCTCGTTTATCAAACTTATTCAATGCGATCACATCAGCAAAGTCAAGCATATCTATCTTCTCCAATTGGGAAGCAGCTCCGTACTCAGGAGTCATCACATAGAGTGATAGGTCTGAGTGCTCAACGATCTCTGTATCCGATTGACCTATACCTGAAGTCTCCAAAATCACCATATCATATCCAGCAGCTTTCACAGTATCCACTGCATCCTGCACATATCTCGATAGCGCAAGATTGGATTGTCTGGTGGCCAAAGAACGCATGTACACACGTGGATGATGAATCGCATTCATACGAATTCTATCTCCCAGCAGTGCTCCACCTGTTTTTCGCTTAGATGGATCAACTGATATGATTGCCAATGTTTTATCCTCGAAATCCATGATGAATCTTCGAACTAATTCATCCACAAGAGAAGACTTACCAGCACCGCCAGTTCCTGTGATTCCCAACACAGGAGTTTTAGAATCCTTACTTTGATTTCTAACTTTCTCTAAGAGTGCAGAAGAATTTTCAGGGAAGTTTTCGAATGCTGAAATAGCTCTGGCAACATGCTCTTTATTATCAACCCCTAATACAAATCCTTCTGGAATTTCATCTCCTATGGCAAAATCACATTGACTAACCAAATCGTTAATCATTCCTTGCAACCCCATAGAACGACCGTCATCCGGAGCATAAATTCGGGTTATACCGTAATCCTGCAATTCCTTAATCTCTTCAGGAAGAATAGTCCCTCCTCCTCCTCCAAAAATCTTCACATGAGCAGCGCCTTTTTCGCGGAGCAAATCATACATGTATTTAAAAAACTCCACATGTCCACCTTGATAAGAAGTAATAGCAATCGCTTGTACGTCTTCTTGAATAGCACAATCCACGATCTCTTGTACAGATCGATTATGTCCTAGGTGGATTACCTCACAGCCAGTAGACTGTATGATTCGGCGCATGATATTAATCGCTGCATCATGCCCGTCAAACAAGGATGCTGCAGTAACGATTCTAATGTGATTTTTGGGTTTATAGCTCTCAGGAATGGTAGTCATGGAGTTGGATTAGCTTGTGTATTATTCTTTTCTCAGGAGCAAAGAAAATTTTCATCTCCTTGTTGCTCATAGCACAAATATAGTAATTATAAAGGTGCTCTACTTTCGCTATTACATGAAAAACAAAATATAATTTGGCTCCTTAAGCTCCCCAATTAAGCTAAAATGCACTTTCATCAGGATTTTTCCCGACCTTGGGTAGCAAGCCTTAAATATCATTTTAACTTTATTTTTACCATATGATCACTTACGTAAGTCCGGAAGTTGCCGTTTCTTCTATCCAAAGTCATCAAAGAGTTTTCATCCACGGAAGTGCTGCTACTCCGACTACACTTTTATATGCTTTGGCGGCCAGAAAAAATGAACTGAAAGATGTAGAAATTGTGGCCATTACCACCTTAGGAGACATGCCCTTAGTATCGGATGAATGTAAAAACAGCTTTTACATGAACTCCCTCTTTGTGTCTCAGAATGTGAGAGCGGCAGTCAATTCTGAGCATGGAGGCTACGTTCCCATTTTTCTAAGTGAAATTGGTCATCTATTCAGACAAAACATTCTTAAAATTGATGTGGCAATTGTGCAGGTGTCAGAACCTGATGCACATGGGTTCTGTACATTGGGCACATCTGTGGATGTAGCCAAACCGGCTGTAGAGACTGCCCGAATAGTAATAGCACAGGTAAACAAGCAAATGCCACGAACACATGGCGATGGTCATATTCACATTTCCAAGTTTCACGCAGCAATCCATGTAGACGAACCGCTACCTGAGGTGAATTATGGAGATAAGATTACAGATATAGAGCGACAAATAGGAAACCATTGTGCATCACTTATTGAAGATCGCTCTACCTTACAAATGGGCATAGGAGCTATTCCAGATGCAGTACTAGATTCCCTTAAGCAACACAAGGATCTTGGAATTCACACAGAGATGTTCTCAAATGGCATTTTAAGCCTGCTCAGATCTGGAGCCATTACCAATAAATACAAGAAAAAACACCCAGGTAAAATAGTCTCCGCATTCGTCACAGGCACGAAAGAACTATACGACGCAATAGATGACAATCCCGAGTTCTCCTTCCATGAAGCAGCTTATGTAAATGACACCGCTGTGATTCGTAAGAATCCAAAAGTAATCTCCATCAACAGCTGCGTTGAAATGGACCTTACTGGTCAAGTTTGTGCTGATTCAATTGCTAACTATCAATACTCAGGAGTAGGTGGGCAAATGGACTTCATGCGTGGAGCATCACTTTCTGAAGGAGGCAAACCCATCATGGCGCTAACATCGTCTACTCGCAAAGGAGCTTCCAAAATTGTCCCATTCCTCAAAGAAGGTGCTGGAGTAGTCACCACACGTGCTCACATGCAATATGTGGTTACAGAATACGGAATGGTAAATCTTTACGGTAAAAATTTACGTCAGCGAGCTTATGAGCTAATGCGAATCGCACATCCGGACCATAGAGAAGATTTAGAAAAAGCAATTGTCGAGCGATTTGGCAGCTTCATATACCCTTTTAGGTAAAGCATTTTAAGATACAGTTTTGATTTATTCGGCTTCTGGTTAGTTTAGCAAACTTTATTAAACCCAGAATCCATGAATTCAAAACAATACGTATTCTTTTTATCGATTACTGCTGCCTTAGGCGGTTTCCTTTTTGGTTTTGACACTGCAGTAATTTCTGGTGCTGAACGTGCAATTCAGGATGTATGGGGACTAGGTGATCTTGCCCATGGCTTAGCCATAGCAATGGCTCTTTACGGAACGGTGATTGGAGCCTTATTCGGAGGGGTTCCTGCGGATAAATTTGGAAGAAAAAAGAGTTTGCTTTGGATTGGAGCATTGTATTTGATTTCTGCCGTGGGCTCTGGATTGGCTCCAGATCCTTATACATTTATGTTTTTTAGATTTATCGGAGGATTGGGAGTAGGGGCATCTTCAGTAGTTGCTCCCATGTATATTTCTGAAATTGCTCCTGCCAAAAACAGAGGATTACTCGTCGCACTTTATCAGTTCAATATCGTCTTCGGAATCCTAATCGCCTATTTATCAAACTACCTGATAGGCACAGCTGGCATTGCAAACGACTGGAGATGGATGCTTGGCGTGGAAGCAATTCCAGCCCTGATCTACTCCGCTATGATCTTCAGGATTCCAGAAAGTCCTCGTTGGTTGATTTCAAAATTCAATGACCAAGTAAAAGCCAGAGAAATCTTAACCAGAACTGATCCTGATGGAGTAGATGAAGCGATTCGATTGGCAGTTATTGAGGAACAAACCATCAAGCAAAAAGGAAGCTTCTCTGCCCTATTTACCAAAGCATTCTTGTCCACTACCATGCTGGCTATTTTCATTGCCTTTTTCAATCAGGTTTCAGGCATCAATGCGATCATCTATTTTGCTCCTCGCGTCTTTGAAATGGCAGGAATATCTACCGAATCAGCCCTCTTTTCCACCATAGGAATAGGCGTTATCAATCTCCTAGCAACCTTTGTTGGGTTGTATTTAATAGATCGTATAGGCAGAAAAAAGTTAATGTACATCGGCTCGATTGGTTACATCATTTCGCTCTCACTGATGTCATACAATTTCCTTGTGGGAGGAATTGACAATTTCTGGCTACCAATATTCGTATTTGCTTTTATAGCATCTCACGCGGTAGGTCAAGGAGCTGTGATTTGGGTATTTATTTCCGAAGTATTCCCTAATGAACTTCGTGCTTACGGACAATCCATAGGATGTTTTACCCACTGGATATTAGCAGCATTGATTGCTAACGTCTTCCCATATTTCGCTACTCAGTTTGGTCCAGGATACATCTTCGCATTCTTCGCACTGATGATGGTATGGCAATTACTTTGGGTGAAATATAAAATGCCAGAAACTAAGGGCCGCTCATTGGAGGAGATTCAACAAGATTTACACAATACCAATGCAGCATAAAGCAGTCATATTCGGAGAAATGTTATGGGATTGCCTCCCTTCAGGTCCTGTACCTGGGGGTGCACCAATGAATGTCACACTTAACCTACATCAGCTAGGGTTAGATTCTAGACTAATTTCCGCTGTGGGAAAAGATACGGAAGGTCAACAACTTCTGGAATTCTTAGAGACATTCAATCTTCCTTTGAATTTGATTCAATTAAATGCTGAGCACAAGACTTCAAAGGTTTTAGTAAATGTTGATGATCCGGAAAATATCAAGTACACCATCGTATCACCCGTAGCATGGGATTTTATCCATTGGAATATTGAAATAGATGAGGCTGTCGAAGCTTCGGATGCTTTTGTATTTGGCACCCTTGGGGTTCGCAATGGTGAAAGCCTAACCACCCTTCTCAAATTACTTCATCATAAAACCTTGCGAGTTTTTGATGTTAACTTCCGTCCTCCATTTTATGATTTTGAGATTATTGAGACCCTACTCGGTTTCACAGATATTCTAAAAATCAACGAAGATGAGTTGGATATTTTTGCAGACTATTTTGATGTTGAACCTAGTGTAAAAAGTGTCTGTAGTCACCTAGACCAGCATTACCCTATGGATCTGATCTGTGTAACTCAAGGATCGAAAGGTGCTTTGATCTACAAAGACGGACACATCACCTCTCATGAAGGCTATAAGGTTAAAGTGGCTGATAGCATCGGAGCTGGAGATGCTTTCCTCAGTGGTTTTATCAAAACATATCTAGAGAATCAACCTCTGGATCAGGTTCTAGACTTCGCTTGTAAACTTGGAGCTTTCGTAGCAAGCAAAAAAGGTGGAACACCTAGGTATGAGGTTTCTGATTTGTAAAGTGCTCGACCACAATACTCAGTCGCAGTATTCAAAACGCTACGCGTTAGTGATAAACAATTTGAGCTGAATGGTTATTGAGAGTGTATACTGATCACCGCGACTGCGAGTGCAAACTAAACCGCCTCTCTAATCCTCTCCGCTATCTCCGCCAATTCCTCATTACTAAGCTTCAGCTTCGCACGAGTGAAATTAATATCATCCATTGAATTCAAAGGGACGAGATGAACGTGAACATGAGGAACTTCAAGACCGATCACAGCGACACCTACTCGTGTGCATTTGATGGTTTTATCAATGGCCTTCGCTACTCGCTGTGCAAAAACATGTAAGCCAGAAAGCACTTCTGGCTCCAAATCAAAAATGTAATCAACTTCCTGCTTTGGAACAACGAGCACATGACCTTTGACTAAAGGCATGATATCTAGGAAAGCAATGTAATTTTCATCCTCTGCTACGATCTGAGCGGGAATTTCTCGATTGATGATTTTGGTGAAAATTGAAGCCATAATCTGTAAAAATAAAAATCCCGACATATGCCGGGATTAAGTTAGAATGAAATATCTAATATTTCGAATTGAAGTGTTCCTGCTGGAGCTACTACCTCAGCAATATCACCTATTTTTTTACCTACAAGGCCTTTTCCAAAAGGAGAAGCAAGAGAAATCTTACCTGCTTTCAAATCAGCCTCTTGCTCAGAAACCAAGGTATAACTAACAGTCATGCCGTTTTTCACGTTTTTGATCTTCACCGTAGTCAAGATCCCAACCTTTGAAATATCCAGTTGAGAGCTATCAAGAACTCTCGCATTTCCAACTACAGCTTCCAACTTAGCAATTTTAAGCTCCAGGTGTCCCTGGGCATCCTTTGCAGCATCATATTCGGCATTTTCGCTAAGGTCACCTTTGTCTCTAGCTTCCGCGATCTGATTAGATATATCAGTTCTGCCTTTTGTTCTAAGCATTTGAAGTTCGTCCTTCAATCGCTTCAAACCCTCTTCAGTATAATATTGTATTTCTCCCATAATCTACTCTATTAAAAAGCTACAAAAACAAAGTAACGGTCGCAAGACGTGACCGTTACCTTGTTATTAGCTTGTATTTGAACTACAAAGATAACAAAGCTTTGAAACAAAGCAAAGCCGCATTTTCTTTGACCAACTTTTGAAAACTTGTTTAAGAGCCCTTAAAGGCCTTTTTGATCCTTTTTGCTAAAACTTTATTAATCTTTTCATAAGATTCATAGGTCCAACCCGCTACGTGAGGACTAAACAATACATTCTCTCGCGCCGCCAACTTTTCAAATTCGGCTTTTTGATCAGGAGTGAACTTCTGGAACTTTTCATTTTCCAAAACATCCAACAAAGCACCACGCAAGATGCCCTGATCTAAAGCCTCATTCAACGTCTTGAAACTTATCACCTCTCCCCTAGCTGTATTGATCAACCAGAAAGGTTTGGCAAAACTTTTAAGCTCCTTCAAGGTGAAAAAATCTTTCGTCTCAGGAGTAAGTGGCACATGTATACTCAAAATATCTGCCTCAGCTTTTAGCTTTTCCCACATCACTTCCTGAACGACATCATCGCCAAAATCCATCTTAAATTTATCATAGGCTAGAATTTCAACTTTAAAGCCCTGAAGGCGGTGAGCAAAGGATTTACCCATATTGCCATAGCCCATGATGCCCACAGTTTTTCCTGCCAGCTCATGGCCACGATTTCCTTCTCGATCCCAAATGCCTTTTCGAACTTCCTGATCGGATTTTCCCACATTATTAAATAATGACAAGAGCATTCCGACTGCATGTTCCGCTACCGCATCTCTATTTCCCTTAGCAGCATGGAAAAGCTTAATGTCATGTTCAGCCATATACTCCAGATCTATCTTATCCAGACCTGCTCCAGCTCTACCAATGAATTTAAGATTAGTTGCTCGCTCCAAAAGATCTCGATCCATCGGAGTCTTTGATCTTATGATGAGTCCATCAAATTCCGCCACAGTAGCGATGATTTCCTCCCGAGTGATTTCAGGTGCGTAGATTACCTCATGTCCTTCCTTTTGCAGCATAGGCATGATACTTTCATGCATTTCGTCAATGATAAGAATCTTCATTTTTTGAAAGAAATTAGATGTGTAATAAAGACATGGCGACTAAAAAGTAAACTGCAAGACCAATGAGGTCATTTGCTGTGGTGATAAAAGGTCCAGAAGCCAAAGCCGGATTTATACCTATTTTATCAAGTATGATCGGTGTGATCGTCCCCATAAATGAGGCAAGTAATACAACTGAAAACAAGGCTATTGATACGACCATCGCGAATGCTACGTCGGTTTTGTAAAATAAAACAACCACGCCAAATACGAAAGTAGCTAAGATCAACCCGTTCAATATTGCTACTAGCAACACCTTCAGAAATCTCTTGGCCATCGAATCATCAAAAATTGATTTGCTCGCTAAGGATTGCACTACGATGGAGGAAGTTTGAATTCCAACATTCCCCCCAGTAGCTGTAATGAGAGGAATAAAAAAGGCAAGTGCTGTTACTTTGCTAAGCCCTTCTTCGAAAAAACCTATAAACCCCGCTCCTAGCAAACCACCACAGATACCAATCAGCAACCATGGCAATCTGGCTTTGGAAAGCTTGATTACACTATCGTACTCATCGACTGTATCGGATATACCCGTCATCGCCTGAATATCTTCTTCGGCTTCCTCACGAATTACATCCAAGATATCATCGACAGTGATTCTACCCACCAGCTTATTCTTGCTATTCACCACCGGAAGTGATTCCAAATCATACTTACGCATGACTTGAGCTACTTCTTCCTGATCCATATAAGTAGGCACAGAAATCACCTCTTCCTCATAGATATCCTCGATCTTCGTTTCCTCTGATGCTAGGACGATCCGCTTTAGGGACACGATCCCCATCAATTGCTGTCTATTGTTGACAACAAAAATAGAGTAGATCTTACTTACATTTTCTGCCTGACGACGGATCTCATTAATTGTCTGAACGACATTCCAGTTCTTATTGGCTCGAATGTATTCCTTCGCCATAATACCACCAGCTGTATCCTGATCGTATCGTAAGAGTTCGAGTATTTGATCTGACTTTACTTTATCCTGAAAGTGGCTGATGATATCTTCTCTCTCCCTTTCCAAGAAAAGATTAAGAATATCCGCACCATCATCGGAGTCCATCAGCTCAATCAAATTGGCCATTTCTTGAACGTCCAACTCCTTCAGAACTCTATGCTGAGTCGTAGCTTCCAGCTCGATAATAATATCTGCAGACAACTGCGCATCCAGCACTCGAAGCACGTAGATGGAGTCTTCCATCGACAACTCATCGAGCAGTGCAGCAATATCAGCCACATTCACTCCATCCAGCGACTCCTGGATGAAGTTTAAATTCTCGGCTTCAATCGCTTGCTGGAGGCTTTCTAAGTATTCTTTCGAAAGTTCAAACTGCTTAATTATTTCCACGAGAAGCTTCGATTGTTTGAGTTAGAAATATAAATTCAGCCACATCCAATTGCTCTGCGCGTAAATTCAAAATCGGATTTGAATTAAACTCCTCGGGAAGATTAAAAGGCTTCATGCAGTTTCGAAGTGTTTTTCTTCTATTCCCAAAACCAGCTTTGACCACCTGCTTGAAAAGTTTTTCGTTGCAATCCAGCTTTTCCGTTGTATTCCGAGTCAGACGAATCACTCCAGAATTGACTCTCGGAGGTGGATCAAATACATGAGGCGGAACAGTAAATAAGTATTCTATATCGTAATAAGCCTGCAAAAGCACAGATAATATCCCGTAGTCTTTATTTCCTTTTGGCGAAGCAATACGTTCCGCTACTTCCTTTTGCAGCATGCACACCACTTCCGTCACCTGATCTTTTACATCCAGTACTTTGAAGAAAATCTGTGAGGATATATTGTATGGGAAATTGCCCACAATGGCAAACTTGTCCGGAAATGCCTCTTGAAGATGCATTTTCAAAAAGTCCCCTTCTATGATCTTATCCCCTAATTCAGGATATTTTTTATGCAGATAAGCAATAGATTCCTTGTCTATATCGATTAGGTGTAGATCCAGATTTCCTTTCAATAAGAAATCCGTAAGCACACCCATACCAGGCCCAATTTCAAGGACTTTGCTTACTTCATTATGACCTTTGACCGCTTGCGCTATTTGCTCCGCAATACTCAAATCGGTCAAAAAGTGTTGTCCCAAGTGTTTCTTGGCTTTGACCTTTTCCATCGGTTAGCTCAGATAAATTTTTATAAATTAGCGAAATCAAAATTAAGAGAATAATTCTAAAGGACTAGCGAACTGAGGTAGGCATGACCAAACCTTAACATCAAGTCCACATTATATTTTATATGCATCCACGAAAGATCAAACCCATTATCGGAATAAGTATTGGCGATATCAATGGTATAGGCGTAGAAGTCACCATGAAAGCCTTGCTTGACAATAGAACCTACAAGTCCTTTACCCCGCTAATCTATGCACATGGTAAAGCGATAACTTTCTATAGAAAGCAATTGGGGCTAGATGATTTCAATTTTGCGCAAATTAAAAGCCTGGACGAGATTCAGCACAAGCGCATCAATGTAATCAATGTAACCGAAGAATGTCCTGAGGTTATTCCCGGTGTGGAAACGCATGAAGCGGGGAAATTTGCTTTGGAAGCATTAAAGATGGCTGTAAATGATCTGAAAGAAGGAAAGATTCAGGCGTTGGTAACAGCTCCGCTGAATAAAAACAACGTGAATTCTGAAGAACTTCCATTTGTAGGACATACAGAATTCATCACTGAAGCCGTAGGATCAAAAGAAAGTTTGATGTTAATGGTATCAGAACAGCTACGAGTAGGATTAGTTACCGGTCATGTGCCTTTGGCAAAAGTGGCTGAGAATGTAACTCAGGAACGAATCAATCAGAAAGCTAAAATTCTTCTTAAAAGCCTTGAAAAAGACTTTGGTATCAATAAACCTAAAATCGCAATCTTGGGTCTTAACCCACATGCTGGTGAAGATGGACTATTAGGCGAGGAAGAAGAAAAAATCATCAAGCCAGCAATTCATGCGCTAAAGGATCAAAACAAGATGGTTTTTGGCCCCTATCCCGCTGATGGATTTTTCGGAATGGCACACCAAACCAAATTTGATGGCGTTCTGGCTATGTATCACGATCAAGGATTAGTACCTTTCAAATCCATGGCATTCAGTACTGGCGTAAACTTCACCGCAGGTTTGCCTGTAGTGAGAACATCACCAGATCATGGTACAGCTTATAATATTGCAGGAAAAAATCTGGCAGACGAAGGCTCCATGAGGGCAGCTATTTTCCTTGCAGCAGACATTATTCAATTACACAACCCACAAGAATCGGAGGATTGAGAAGGAAAAAAGGAGATTTATTAATTGAAATCTAGTCTGAATGAAGCAGACAGGCATGTTGCGAGTTACGCACAGAGCAATGATTAATGGGATGATTGATTCAGTCTGACCATTCAAAAATAAAAATAATCAGACTAAACCAAAGATTATTTCAAAATCTCTTTCATCCTTTTATAATAATTCACTATTTTTGCGGTCTTAAATCGAGAGGAGGTATCGTGAAATTCTGGAGAACATTTGATATTGAGGTCATTAAGTTCCTCGAAGGCATCCACGAAATTGACTTCGAGATTGGAGATTCATTTTTCCAACACTTCGAAGACAACGAACTTGTCAAAAAAGGCAATTTGATCGTACGGATCAAGATGAAAGTCGGAGCCAACTTAATTGAAATGAAATTTCATATCGCGGGTAAAGTAACCTTAACCTGTGATAGAAGTCTGGAGTCTTTTGAAGAGCCTTTGGATTTTCATGAAAAGATGATTTTCAAATACGGTTCAGAGGAAAAAGAAATCGACGAAAACATGAGCATGATCACTCGGGACACTCCGAAAGTGAATGTAGCTCAATTGATTTATGAATTTATTTTGTTGGGATTACCAGCAAAGAAGATTCATCCTGACTACAGAAATGAGATGGATGATGAGGAGTACGAGGGAGAGGGAATTTACGCCTATATAGATGGGCAAGATTCTCAGGATCAAGACGACGAATCAGATTCTAATGAAGATAATAACAGTGCAGTTGATCCTAGATGGGATCTTTTAAAAAAATTAAAAAATAAGGAATAATTATAAACCACGCATAAAATGGCACATCCTAAACGAAAAATTTCGAAAACCAGAAGAGATAAAAGAAGAACTCACTACAAGTTGGAGGCTCCAGGTTTGGCGAAATGCCCAACTACAGGTGAAATGCACCTACCACACAGAGCTTTCTGGTTGGACGGTAAATTGTACTACAAAGGACAAGTTATCATCGAGAAAGAAATCTTGGCTTAATCAGTCATTTGAAACTGAAAAAATCCATTTGCAAGTAGCAAATGGATTTTTTTTGCTTTTGGCCTAATTCAAAACACTTGTTTATCAAGCCTAATCCTTTCCAATGATGGATTTATTTTGGTAGAGAATGACAATTGTAATATTTTTGCCTTCCTTACAGGATACAACACATCCATAACAAACAGTTTGAGATGATTTTGATTTGATCGTCTTAGCTTAACCCCAGCATAATGGACAAACTCAGAGCCATGATCACCGGAATACAAGGTTACGTTCCGGAATACAGGTTGACTAACAAAGAACTTGAGAAGCTTGTAGAAACAAATGACGAGTGGATCGTCTCAAGAACAGGAATTAAAGAAAGAAGAATACTTAAGGGAGAAAATCAAGGTACTTCAGTAATGGGTGCCGAAGCCGTCAAGGGTCTTTTGGAAAAAACAGGAACTGATCCTCTTGATGTTGATTTGATCATCTGTGCAACCGTTACTCCTGATATGCCTTTCCCTGCTACGGGAAACATTATCGCGGACCTAGTCGGCGCAAAAAACAGCTACAGTTTCGATATCGGAGCCGCATGTTCAGGATTTTTATATGCCCTTCAAATTGGTAATCAGTTCATCCAAAGTGGGACGCACAAGAAAGTAATTGTAGTCGGAGCAGATAAAATGTCTTCAATTGTTAATTACAAGGATAGAGCAACATGTATACTTTTCGGTGATGGTGCAGGAGCAGTAATGCTTGAGCCTACTACTGAAGACCTAGGCATCGTTGATTCAATTCTTAAGTCTGATGGATCTGGAGCAAACTATCTTCAAATGAAGGCTGGAGGAAGTCGCAGACCTGCCACTCAAGAAACCTTAGACGCTGATGAGCACTATGCTTATCAGGAAGGCTCTACGGTGTTCAAGTTCGCAGTAACAAACATGGCGGATGTAAGTGCCGAGATAATGGAGAAAAACGGATTGACAGGAGATGATATCGCTTGGCTTGTACCACATCAGGCAAATCTCCGAATTATCAATGCTACTGCCAATCGCATGGGAATCAGCTCTGAAAAAGTGATGATGAACATCGAAAAGTACGGTAACACAACAGCCGCAACTATACCTCTTTGCCTTTGGGACTATGAAAGTCAATTAAAAAAAGGTGACAATTTGATTCTTGCTGCATTTGGTGGCGGATTCACTTGGGGATCGATATACCTTAAGTGGGGTTACGACCCAAAATAAGTTTATAGAAAAATAATACAACAATAATATTATGGCTAGTACTGCAGATTTTAAAAACGGACTTTGTTTGGTCATGAATAATGACATCTACTCTATTGTGGAGTTTCAGCATGTCAAACCTGGAAAAGGCCCTGCATTTGTAAGAACAAAAATGAAAGGCATCACGTCAGGGAAGACTCTTGACAAAACTTTCAACGCAGGAGAAAAAGTAGAAACTGCTAGAGTGGAAAAAAGACCTCATCAGTTTTTGTATGCTGATGACATGGGCTACAACTTCATGGACACTACCACTTTCGAGCAGATCTCTATACAAGAAAAACTTATAGAAAGAGCTAACCTTCTGAAAGACGGGCAGTTTGTTGATATTTTAATTCATGACGAGACAGAAACTCCACTATCAGTAGAGCTTCCTCCTTTCGTAGAATTGATGATTACTTACACCGAGCCTGGCATCAAAGGTGACACGGCAACAAACGCATTGAAAGCAGCTACAGTAGAAACTGGAGCTACTGTAATGGTGCCCTTATTCGTGGAGCAAGATATCCTAATCAAGGTGGATACGCGCGATGGTTCCTACTCAGAAAGAGTAAAATAACTTAGTTAAGCTGTGTGATTTCATTAAATTACACAGCTTTATTGTTTTAAAACCCATTTAAAAAACTGCCTTAGGGCACCTCTAAATAATAGACCTATGAAAGCAAAAGAGATTCAGGAGTTGATCGATTACATCTCCAATTCTGGTTTGGCGGAAGTTAAAATCAAGACTGACGAGTTTGAACTTTCTATTAAGAAATATGCAGAATCCAATGCTCCAAGAATGGTAGAAATGGCTGCAGCTCCTGCACCAGCGGCTATTGCTGCTCCAGCTCCAGCAGCTGCTCCAGCGCCTGCTGCAGATGCTACCCCATCTAATTTGGTAGAGATCAAATCCCCAATGATTGGTACATTTTACCTGACATCCAGCCCGGATGCAGATCCATTTGTAGCTGTAGGAGATTCTGTCAAAACTGGACAAACAGTTTGTATCATCGAAGCTATGAAGCTTTTCAATGAGATCGAATCTGAAATTTCCGGTAAAATCGTCAAAATCTTGGTTAGCAATTCTACTCCAGTAGAATATGATCAGCCATTATTCCTTGTAGATCCAGCGGGTTAATTTTTTCACCAAAAAATAAATAGCTGTGTTTAAAAAAATACTAATCGCCAACAGAGGCGAAATTGCCCTAAGAATCATCCGTACTTGTAAAGAGATGGGGATAGAGACTGTGGCAGTTTACTCCACTGCGGATAAAGATAGTTTGCACGTAAGATTTGCAGACGAAGCTGTCTGTATAGGCCCGGCTCCAAGCCGCGACTCCTATCTAAATATCCCTAGAATCATTGCAGCTGCTGAAATCACTAATGCAGATGCAATTCACCCAGGATATGGTTTCCTTTCTGAAAATGCAGAATTCTCTAAAATCTGTGAAGAATACGGAATCAAATTCATCGGTGCTAGTGCTGAGATGATTAACCAAATGGGTGACAAGGCTACGGCCAAAGCAACCATGAAAGCTGCTGGCGTACCAACTATCCCTGGTTCTGAAGGGATTTTGGAATCCATGGAGCAAGGTGTCAAACTCGCAACCGAAATGGGTTATCCTATCATTCTAAAAGCAACTGCCGGTGGCGGTGGTCGAGGAATGAGGATTGTTCGTGAAGAATCAGGATTCAAAAAAGCTTGGGATGATGCAAGAATGGAATCAGGTGCAGCCTTCGGCAACGATGGCCTATACCTTGAAAAATATGTAGAGGAACCTCGACATATAGAGATTCAAATCATCGGAGATAGAACAGGAAAAGCTTGTCATCTTTCGGAGAGAGATTGCTCCATTCAGAGAAGACATCAAAAACTAATTGAAGAAACTCCTTCCCCGTTCATTACGGATGAACTTCGCGAAGAAATGGGTAAAGCTGCCATCAAAGGGGCTGAGGCGATAGGATACGAAGGCGCTGGAACAGTAGAATTCCTTGTAGATAAGCATCGCAATTTCTTCTTCATGGAAATGAATACTCGAATTCAAGTAGAGCATCCCATCACTGAAGAAGTTACTGATTTTGACTTGATCAAAGAACAAATCAAAGTGGCTGCTGGTGAGACTATTTCTGGAAGAAACTACTACCCTAAGCTATATGCTATGGAATGTAGAATCAACGCAGAAGATCCTACGCATGGTTTCAGACCAAGTCCAGGAAAGATTCAAAACCTTCATGTTCCTGGTGGACGTGGTGTGAGAATTGATTCGCACGTATATGCAGGCTATGTGATTCCTCCTAATTACGATTCCATGATTGCCAAGCTGATTGTCAGCGGACAGTCTAGAGAAGAAGTGATCGTGAGAATGAAAAGAGCTCTCGAGGAATTTGTAATTGACGGTATCAAAACCACTATTCCTTTCCATATCGCATTGTTAGAAAATGAGCAATTCAAAGCAGGAAACTTCACTACGAAGTTCTTGGAAGACTTTGACTTCTCCGTGATTAAAGGATAATTCCAATACATAAAATATAAAAGCTGTCCAACTGGGCAGCTTTTTTTGTTTAAAAGCATTATTATATCACGCCAGGAGATAAAAATATTTTTCTTGAAAAATCACAAAACATTTATCTGTTAATCAATATTTTAGCATAAGTTTTTTTTCTTTAATTAAAAAAAGTCGAGAATAATTTTACTGTCAGGACAGCTTTTGTCCAAATTATCACTAGTTTGGAAGCGATTTTAATATCGATTTAACCCAATAATGACATCTTCCCCAATTTTACGACTCTTTGCATTCTCTTGCTTTGGCTTAGCAATCTTTAGTTGTAGCCCAAAACAGAGCGATGAAATACTACTGTCAGATATTGAACAGGTAAGTTATAATTTCCATATCCGACCTATTCTTTCTGATAAATGCTTTGTTTGTCATGGCCCTGATGCAAACAAACGTGAATCAGACCTACGCCTTGATACAGAAGCTGGTGCTTATGCTGCACTGAAAGAAGATCCAAATCATTTTGTGATTAAGCCTGGAAGCTTAGAGGAATCTACTGTTTACCATAGGATCATTTCCGAAGATCCAGGAGAGCTAATGCCTCCACCAGAATCTAATCTTGCCTTATCCAACTCGGAAATTCAACTGATCAAAAAGTGGATCGAGCAAGGAGCTAAATATGAACCGCACTGGGCTTTTGTAAAAGCAGAAAAGGCTAAACTTCCAGAAGAGACTGACTGGACTATCAATGAAATAGATCGCTTTGCTTTGAAGAAAATGAAGGAAAAAGGACTTAAACCTAATCCTGAAGCTAAGCCTAATGAACTGATCAAGCGGGCAAGTTTAGATCTGACAGGGCTCCCTCCTAGTCCTGAAGTTTTGGATAGATTTGGAGATTTCACTGGTAAGCTTTCTTATGAAGATTTATTGGATGGTTTGCTAGAAGATTCAGGATTCGGTGAGAAAATGGCCATTCTCTGGATGGATATTTCCAGGTATTCTGATAGCTATGGTTATCAGGATGACAATATCAGAACTCAGTGGCCTTATCGGGATTGGGTGATTCATGCTTTCAATGAAAACATGCCATATGACAAATTTGTCACCTGGCAACTTGCTGGAGACCTATTGCCGGATGCAAGCAAAGAACAGATTTTGGCAACAGCCTTTAATAGAAACCACAAATACACAGAAGAAGGTGGTGTAATCGATGAGGAATACCGAATCGAATACGTCCTAGATAAGACAAACACGGTGAGCAAAGGTCTATTAGGCATTACGATAGAGTGTGCCCAATGCCATGACCATAAGTACGATCCTTTCTCTCAAAAAGAGTATTATGAGATGTTTGCCTTTTTCAATAATACACCTGAAAAAGGATATCAAGGTGATGTTTCTCAATCCAAGCCAGCTAAAACTCCTATTCTCTTTGTAGACCAGGAAGATATTTCTGGCATTATGAGTTTCATCAATTATGCAGATACAGCCAAACTTAGTATTTCCGTAATGGGCGAACTCGATGAGCAGCGACCAACCTACATACTTGACCGCGGGGTCTATGATGCACCTACTACTGAAGTAGAACCATCCACGCCTAGTTCCATTATGGAATTTCCAGAAGATCTTGAAAAGAACCGTCTGGGCTTAGCAAAATGGATCACAGCTAGAGAAAATCCTCTGACAGCTAGAGTATTTGTAAATCTAATGTGGCAGGAGATTTTCGGCCAAGGAATAGTAAAATCTGCCGGTGACTTTGGCATGCAAGGTGACCTCCCTACCCATCCTGAGTTATTGGATTGGCTGGCAGTAGATTTTATGGAAAATGGTTGGGATATAAAGCGATTGATGAAGCAAATTCTTAGCTCTGCTACCTACAAGCAGTCAGCTGTAATTACTGAAAAGCATATCAATACTGATCCTGCAAATTTATATCTGGCAAGAGCTCCCCGACTTCGTTTACCTGCTGAAAACATTCAGGACTTGGTACTTGCTAGTAGCGGACTTTTGGTGAGAACATTGGGAGGCCCAAGTCTAAAGCCATATATGCCTGAAGGTATATGGGAAGCTGCTACCTCTGGAAGAGGCGTTTTGGCAACTTATATTCAAGATAAAGGAGACAAACTCTATCGCAGAGGTCTATATAATTTCATCAAACTCACTGTCCCTCCACCGAAGGCGATAATCTTTGATTCCAGTAATCGTGATCGATGTGAAATAGGAAGAAGTAGAACCAATACACCATTACAAGCACTGGTGATGATGAATGACCCGATGATATTGGAAGCATCCCGTGTGCTAGCAAGCAAAATGTGGGACGAGTACACAGATGAAGATAATGCTATAGCCAATTCATTCAAACGTATTGTTTGCAGAGATATGAGCAGCAAGGAAAAGTCTATCCTTCTCTCCTATTACGAAGATCAATTAGAGCGATTTAGTGAAAATCCAGACCAGGTACTCCCTACTTTAAGCGTAGGTGAATATCCACTGGAACAAAAAAATATCAATCCAGAAACTGCAGCGCTCATGCAAGTGATCGTGAGTATTTACAATCTGGAAGAAACCATTACCAAGAGCTGACATGGAAAAGGAAATATTAGAAGAAGGATTAAATCACAACCGAAGGAAATTTCTTTCTAGACTTAGCCTTGGGGTTGGAAGTCTGGCACTGGGTTCTCTATTGGTTCCTGATCTTTTTTCTGGAAAAGCTGAGGCTGAAGAAGCGATGATGAAGGCACTTCCTCATTTTGCTCCAAAGGCGAAAAGAGTTATTTATCTATTTCAAAATGGTGCTCCAAGTCAATTGGAATCATTTGATTATAAGCCTCTTTTGAATAAAAGAATGGGAGAAGAACTCCCTGAATCTATTCGTGGCACGCAGCGACTCACCGGAATGACCGCTGGTCAATCTTCTTTTCCTTTAGTAGGTTCTCATTACAAATTTGACCAATACGGAGAATCAAGAGCTTGGATATCAGAGGTTTTCCCACATACTGCTGGAATTGTCGATGATATTTGTATCGTGAAATCCATGCATACTGATGCGATCAATCACGACCCAGCGCTTACTTTCTTCCAAACGGGTGCTCAGGTAGGAAATCGCCCAAGTATGGGATCTTGGTTGAGCTATGGATTAGGATCTGAGAATAGTAATCTTCCGGCATTTTCTGTTTTGCTAAGTCGTGGACGAGGCAATGGACAGGGAGTATATTCTAAACTGTGGAGTAATGGCTTCCTAGATGCCACTCACCAAGGCGTTCAGTTTTCCAATTCTGAAGATCCAGTACTTTATCTCAAAGACCCTGAATCAATGAGTCGCTCCGAAAGAAGGAAAATGATAGATCAGATTGCTGAAATGAATAATTTAAGCATGCAGCAATTCAATGATCCTGAGATTTCTGCTAAAGTAAAGCAATACGAAATGGCTTACCGCATGCAGACAGCCGTCCCAGAAATGACTGATATTTCTAAAGAGCCAGAGAGTATCATCAAACTCTACGGCCCAGATTGTCTAGTTCCAGGTACCTATGCCGCCAATTGTCTTTTGGCTAGAAAGCTATCAGAAAGTGGTGTTCGATTCGTACAACTCTATCATCAAGGTTGGGATCAACATGGTAATCTACCAAATGAAATGCGACTTCAGGCTGAAGATGTAGATCAAGCCTCTGCGGCTCTTATTACAGATTTGAAACAAAGAGGTTTATTGGATGAAACCCTCGTAATCTGGGGTGGAGAATTTGGAAGAACAAATTATTGCCAAGGAAAAATATTGGTTGACAACTATGGTCGTGATCACCATCCACGCGCATTCTCTATCTGGATGGCAGGTGGCGGAGTAAAGTCCGGAATGGTCTATGGCGAGACGGATGAATTTGGCTACAACATCACCGAAAACCCTGTGCACGTGCATGATTTCCAAGCTACTGTCCTTCACCTTATGGGAATTGATCACGAGCGCATGACATACAAACACTTAGGAAGAAGATATCGTCTGACCGATGTCTCAGGCAAAGTAGTAAAAGACTTAATTGCTTAGAAACCATATGTTCAAGATTTCTTCGATCAGATCTATTCTGGAAAGCACTCTTTTTGTTTGGATAGGTCTCACACTCATCATCACCCTTGCGGGAAATTCTCTGGTGCTGCCTGACTGGCTACAGGTAGTCGGCAGAAGCCATCCCATTTTATTACACTTCCCTATTGTATTGCTGTTAATGGGCTTGCTTTTTTTCTGGATTCCAGGAATTGACAAGAAACCTGAGATTAGAGAAATAGGTGAAATCAGTTTTCTTGCCGGCTGTAATTTCGCAGGAATCACGGTATTGGCTGGGCTGATTTTGGCACAGGAAGAATATACCGGTGAGATACTTACTTGGCACAAATGGGGAGGTCTGGTGGTTTTCGGAGGCTGTGTCTTGCTCTATTTTTTCAGAGCTATCCAAGCAAATATTATACGGTTGTCTAGTGTGGCGTTAGCCATAGCTATAATCGCTACAGGTCATTGGGGTGCAGGATTGACACACGGGGAAGATTTTCTTCTAGCTCCCATTCAGTCAAATGAAATTGAAGTAATCCCTTTAGCTGAAGCTGAAATCTTCGGAGATGTGGTTCAGCCTATTTTGCAGGCAAAATGCATCAGTTGCCATAAAGAAGGAAAGATCAAAGGAGAGCTAAGAATGGATCATATCGAAGGCTTACAAAAAGGAGGAAAATCCGGTCCATTTGTACTTGCTGGAGATTTTGAGAAGTCACTACTAATTCAGAGAATCAACCTTCCTGAAGATGACAAGAAGCACATGCCTCCAAAGAACAAGGCTCAATTAACTGAAGAAGAACTATTGATTTTAAGTGAATGGGTTGCCTCAGGCGCTAGTTTTGATCAAAAGCTGGTTACGCTTCCTGCTAAAAATGAACTTTACCAGTTGGCTTCAGTGAAGTTTGAAGGCAATAAAATTTATTCCTTTGACGCTGCAGACAAAGAAGATATTCAGGAATTAAATACTTCATACAGATCTATCCAGGCACTTTTTCCTGAGTCTCCTGCATTGGATGTCTCATATTTTGGCATTTCTGCTTTTCCTCCTAAATCACTTTCAGACCTAAAAATAGTCAAAGACCAAATTGTCCGATTTAGTCTGAACAAAATGCCTTTGGCTGGTGTGGATCTTAAGTTTTTGAAGGACTTCAAGCATCTGGAAGAACTTCAACTGAACTTCACAGACTTGAATGCTGATCAGATGAAGGTGATTTCTGAACTGAACACCTTAGAAGTTTTGGCCATTTCCGGCAACACAGTTGATCAGGCATCTATACAACATCTCGCAAAAATGAAGTCTTTGAAAAAGCTTTATTTATGGGAAACCGCGATGAGTAGTCAAGATCAGGAAACCATTAAAAAGGCACTTCCAGAAACTGTAATAGACTTTGGATTTGACGGTAAGGGAATTATTTATGATTTGAACAGCCCAATCATTTCTCAAGCAGAGATGATCTATCAGGACAGTCTTGAGATAAAGCTCTCTCACCCTATTAAAACAGCTGAGATCCGCTACACACTTGATGGAACCGAGCCAGATAGTACATCGAGTACGATTTATACCAAACCAATATTTGTCACGAATACCGGAAAGGTCATAGCAAAAGCATTTGCAAAGGATTGGAATGGCTCTAAACCTACTGAATCGGTTTTCATGCATTCTGGAATCAAGCCATCTGAATTCTCGCTGGTTTACGAGCCAAATTCAAAGTATAAGGCTTCAGGGCCCGCGACTCTATTCGACTTAGAAAAAGCTGATGCATCAAACCATGGGCAAAAATGGTTGGGCTTTCAGGATGAACCGATGGTTTTGGAAGTAGACTTTAAGGGTTTATCTAAAGCCAAAGAAATTTCTCTGAGTCTTCTTTACAATGAAGCGGCACATATTTTCCCTCCTGAAAAGGTGAGCGTTCAAGGGTTGGAAAATGGAACATGGAAGACTCTAGCGAGCAATTCTCCTGCTGTGTCTACAAAAGCCTTATCAGCACGGTCAGAACTTCTAACTCTTGAGTTAGAAAACACGAACTACGACAAGCTTAAAATCACACTAACTCCTCTTGCTCATTTACCTAAATGGCATCAGAACCCAGGAGACAAAGCATGGGTATTTGTGGATGAGGTGATTTTCAATCAGTGAAAATGAAAAACCGTATAGGAACAATCTTGACTTAAGTTAAAACTGATTAACTAATTGTAAATCAGTATCGATCTTTACATTTGGTATTTTCTAAGCTCCTGAAAAATGATTAGATTAATTGCTACTCTTAATTGAGTTAATGTAGATTTCTTACCCTCATTTACAATTTTTCATGAATCAGGAGCTAAATCGGAAGCAATCGATCGTATATTTTTCTGACATAGTAGGATATACCCTACTGATGGGGCAAGATGAAGAGTATGCTTTTGAGCTGATGAAGCAGAATCTGGAACTTCACACACGAGTTCTGAGTAAATACCACGGCTTAGTAATCAAAGAACTTGGTGATGGAATCTTGGCTACTTTTGAGACAGCTGAAGAAGCCTTGAAAGCAAGCCTTGAGATCCAAAAGGAATGGATCACAACAGGAGAACTTAAACTTCGAATAGGTCTACACTGCGGAGGAGTCATTTTAGACCATGGAGATGTTTTTGGTGATGCGGTTAATGTCGCATCACGAGTTCAAAGCATAGGTGTGCCGTCTTGTGTACTTTTTTCACACAAAGTATTAGAGCAAATCCCTAAAAACTCAGAATTAACACATGTAAGCTTAGGATCTTTTCGACTCAAAAACGTCGCGAAAGAATTAGATATTCATGCTCTCAGCAATACCCCACTTGCGGTTCCCAAACGCAAGGAAATGATTACCACCATAAAATCTCAGGAAAAAGAATCTTGGAAGTTTTGGGTTGGACTAGGTGTAGCCATACTCCTATCAATCTTTTTGATCTACTCAATACTATGGAATGATTACACTTGGGAAAAGGACAAATCGGTGGCAGTATTACCATTCACAAACACCATTTCCAATCCTGATCTGATATTTTTTGCAGATGGGCTCACGGAGGATGTTATATCACACCTTTCTAAAATTGAAGGCATAAAGGTGATTGACAAGGATGCTGTATCTAAATATCAATACTCAGAAATCCCGTTGGATTCTATTGCTAGAATGTTGGATGTGAGCACTATCCTCCAAGGTTCAATAGAATGGATTGGAGATAAAATCCGAATAAATGTCCAGCTGATAGATCCTATAGAAAATAAAAATCTCTGGACTGAAACCTTCAATAGAGAGGTGAAGGACATTTTCAAAGTCCAATCCGAAATCGCTACCAAAATAGCTACAGTACTTAATATCAATCTAAGCACAAAAGAAAAAGAGCAGATTTCTAAAGAACAAACTAACAGTTTTGAAGCGTATGAGCTCTTTCTAAAAGCAAAAGAAAGTTACGGTAGAAGCAACAAAAGCGAAACTTTAGAAGCAATAAAGCATTTTAAATCCGCCCTCGAAATCGACCCTAATTATGCCTTGGCCTATACAGGACTTGCAGACTCCTACGCTAGACTTGTCTATTACGGTGAAACAGAAAATTGGCTGGATTCCAGCATCAATGCAAGTGCTCACGCCTTGGCAATTGATCCTTATCTTGAAGAAGCATATAAGTCATCAGGATCTGTATACTATTATCAAGGTAAAATTGATTTTGCGCAGATGTCTTTGGAAAAGGCCTTAGTACTTAACCCCAACCTTAGCGGTGCCATTGGAAATCTTGCAACAGTTTACATGACACAGGGAGACCTAATCCAAGCAATCAATCTCCAAATCAAATCTGCTTCCTTAAATCCTTCTAATTATATACCTACTCAAATCACTGGTTGGATTTATAGAATCTTGGGTCACCATGAGACTGCAATCGAATGGTTAGAAAAATCCAACTCAATCACTTTTGATGCTTTAACGGCCGAACAAATTGCCTATGTATATCTTGAAAAAGGGGATAAAACAAAGGCTTTAAAGATGATTGATATAATCTTAAAGAATAATACTACTAACTCAGTCTACAATTACTCCTCAGCCGGATACATTGCTTTTATGGCTGGAGATATGGATCGGTCAATTGAGCTATTTGAAAAAGTCATACAACTTAACCCCAATACTGTAAATGATATTTATGATTCCACTCCAATTTTTTTAGCTCATGCCTATTTACAAAAGGGTGACAAATCTCAAGCAAAGAAACTGACTGACATAGCACTCAAAGCACGGGAAACTTCTGTGGAATCAATTAAAAATGATTCGAATCTATGGTTCGATCTGGCGCAGTTAGAAGGGATTCAAAAAAACAAAACAAAACTTGTTCAGTATCTGAATCAAGCATATTCAAGTGGGTTTAGGGATGAATTTCAAATCAGAACAAACCCAATTTTTAAAGACTACCTAAAGGATCCTGCATTGCAGTCGGTCCTAACCCAAATAGACACAAAATTGTACGAGCTAAATCAAGAACTACAATCCAATGATCTGGGTCAACAAAAGTGATAGCTCATTTTAGAACTACTTTTAAATAAGCGACCACCTTTCATTCATTAACCTTCAGAATATTAATTTCCAACTTTCGCAACTGGATAATCAGGATTAGTACCTCCAGGGACGGCGCCTCTTTTGATTATGGCAAGAGTACCTACGCCGGAATTATGATAAAGAATCCCTGAGAATATTGCTGCGGACAAAGAAGTCCCTGACACTAGCACGTATTTGCCACCTGGGGCAGTAGTGAAAACATCCTCTCCAGGAGTTAAATAATCAATAGAAGGTCTTCCGTAATTTGAGAAGAAAGAGTAATAATAGGATCCAGAAACTGGAACTTCAACAGATCCGATGGTGAAAATCTTGGATTTAACAGAAGCTGGCTGGGATGCTAAATCAATACATCCAGGGAAATTGGTCGATGATTCCTGTGCTTCATTTCCTGCAGACATTACAACATATACTCCTTTGCTTGCAAGCTTATCAATCCATTCATATATCTTTTTATGCTGATTTGCTTCACAAGCTCCAGAGGAGATATTCAGCCCCCAGCTAAAATTCACCACATCTCCTGACTTTGCAGAGCTAAATATATAGGACAAGGCAGATATAACTTTTCCACTGTTCGTCCTACCTGCTTCATTAAAAATCTTAATCGAAACCATTTTTGCAAGTGGAAAAACTCCATTTATACCATATCCCTCAGCGAAAATTGGCTTGGAAGACGCTAGTCCTCCTATCGCTCCGGCTAAAAATGTTCCATGTCCGTAACCATCCTCAAAAGGATTTTTGCTATTACCCATAGAAAAATCAAACGAAAGAGCAGCCTCACTTTGTCCAAAATTCAGATCTTGATGTGTGGAATCAATTCCACTGTCAACTATCCAAACACGATGAGTTGGATTTGAAGAGCCGGGTTGACCACCACCAATTTCTTTGACCATCATACTAGTTTTGGATAGTGAATCATACCTAAATTGTTCCTGCATTATTGGGCGCCTTGCTTGCTGTATATAATCAGTTTGCATAATCGGTCGTCTAGCTTGGATTTCAAATGTTTGAGAAATCACATAATTATTCGCTGTAGCTGCAGCTTCTAGTTTTTTAAATTGACCCTTATTTAGACTATCCAAGTAAACTGATACATCTAGATAAACTCTGACATGCATTGTATCTACCACAATAGTTGAATCTATTTTCCTGATTTTTTTAATAATGCTATTTCTTAGCTCATTTGCAGCAATTTGACATGCTTTGTCGTCTAGGCTGTTTTTGCAGTTAGGATTATTTTTCAGAGGCACCAAACCTGATGATTCATCAAAATACAATTCAACATTATATACCTCTTTCTCCAGTGATCCAGGCGAAACACTTTCTGATTTAATCGAGGTTTTATCTGGATTACATGAAATAAAAATGAATACAATTACGAGGAATCTGAGTAAATTTTTCATAGTAGCAAAAATTCAACTGGTTAAAAATCAATACCTTAAAAGTATATGAAGCTACTAAAATTCAGATCATATCAAAAACATCTTTAATTTTTTTTACGCATTTATATCAGTTTAAAATACAATTTTCAACCTACTTTACTTCTTTAGAAAGGATATCCTTGTACATTTCTATATTCTCCTTGATAGCTTCATCCAATTCTGGCTCCTGAATATCTTTCATCTTTTTCATTTGCTCATAGATGATTTTCGCAACCAAAACACGGGCTGTTTCTTTATTATCTGATGGAATAATATACCAAGGTGCATGTGGCTTGGAGGTTTTGTTAATCGCCTCCTCATAGCACTTCTGATAATCATCCCATCGATCCCGCTCCTTTAGATCTCCAGGCGAAAATTTCCAATTATGCTTCGCTTTATTCAACCGACGAAGCAATCGCTGTCTTTGCTCTTCTTTACCCAGATGCAGAAAGAATTTGAAAATAATAGTCCCGTTATCGCTGATCTGCTTTTCAAAGTTATTGATCTGCTCAAATCGCTTCTCCCAAAAATCAACGGTGATATCATCTACTGAATTGATCCCAGGGATATTTTCACCCAAAATATAACCAGGATGAACTCGTGTGACTAATACGTTCTCATAATGCGTGCGATTAAAAACGCCGTATTTTCCACGTTGAGGTAAGGCCACAACATGCCTCCACAAGTAATCATGCTGTAGCTCCAAAGTGGAAGGAGTCTTGAAACTATGAACTACCACTCCCCGAGGATTGAATTCTTTAAACACTTCTCTAATCAAACTATCCTTGCCTGCTGTATCCATTCCCTGAAGACAGATAAGCACAGAATACTTATTGTGAGCATACATTATATCCTGATGCTCGCTGAGATTTTCTCTCAACTTGTTTAGTTCCTTTTCCTTTTTCTTTTCAGATGCTTCCAGATCCAAACTGGTTGAGACATCTTTCAAGGATATTGGATCGCTTATTTTGAAATCCTCAACAGATATATTTTTCATAAATAGTGTATTTTCCTTTGATAAAAAGTGAGTAGTAAAGTGAAAAACAAGATAATATTTTATCTTGAAGCTTAATGGATATGTAATCTTTTTCATCCCAATTTACCCCACCTTAAGATGACCCAAAATTCTATCACCCCAGGTATATCTAACAGATATCTGGCACTGGACGTGTTACGAGGATTGACAATTGCATTTATGATCATAGTCAATACAGCTGGAGACTGGAGCAATTTATTTGCGCCTCTCGCACATGCAAACTGGCATGGCTTCACACCGACTGATCTGGTTTTTCCGACATTTCTATTTGTAGTCGGCAACGCGATGAGCTTTTCTATGAAAAAGCTTCAGCAAATGAATGCCGCTGACTTCTTTAAAAAAGTAGGAAAAAGGACAGTTTTGATTTTCCTAATAGGCTGGCTTCTCAACGCTTTTCCTTTTTATGACCTTTCTGATTCGGGAGCAATCAGCTTCATAGACCTAACTGAAGTTCGCTTGTTTGGCGTATTGCAGAGAATAGCCTTATGCTACTTCTTCGCCTCTATCGTCCTGTATTACGGTGGGATAAAATTAGGCTGGATTTTCAGTGCAATCGCACTTCTTGGCTACTGGGTGATAATGTATTTCTTCGGAGACGCTTCTGATCCTTATAGCCTTACAGGCAATGCAGCAATCAAACTAGACCTTGCACTAATAGGCCCTGAAAGAATGTATGGAGGTGAGGGAATTCCTTTCGACCCAGAAGGGATATTAAGCACGTTACCAGGCATCGTAAATGTGATCGCAGGATACTTAGCTGGCAAAATGATCCAGAAATTGGGAAATACCATGGATGCTGTAAAGAAATTGCTCGGCATAGCAGTGGTTCTTATTGTTGTGAGTTACGCTTGGGATCTTCTATTTCCTATCAATAAAAAGATCTGGACAAGCTCTTATGTTCTGTTAACCACTGGCATTGACTTAGTTCTTTTAGCCCTGTTGGTGGCAGTGATCGAGATCAAAAACTGGAAAGGTTGGACCTATTTCTTCGAGGTTTTCGGAAGAAACCCACTGATTTTATATGTGCTATCGGGACTTGTAGTCACTCTTTTATCTATGATTCCTGTCGGTGATACCACATTAAAAGGATTCATTTATACTAATTTCTATACCAGCTGGCTAGCTCCAAAAATGGCTTCATTCCTTTTCGCTTTTAGCTATATGCTCGTCATATGGTTGATTGGATTGTGGATGGACAAAAAGAAAATCTACATCAAAGTGTAAATACAATAACATGCTAATCAGGTATATACCTATAAAAAATGTAACTTAAGGTTGATTTTTAACCTAAGTTACATTTTTATGATATATAAAATTGGCGTATACAATGTAGAATGGATGCGGGATCTTTTTGACACCGACGGAAATCCAAAAACAACAGGGAAGGAACTCACTAGGAGTGTTCAACTGGCCGATGTGATCAAAGCAATGAATCCAGATTTTCTTGGAATAGTGGAAGGTCCTAATACACTCGTAGACGGATCAAAAACCGCTTCCCGGCAAATGGAAATCTGGACACAAATGTTCATCCCCGATTCCAATTTCAAAGGAATACACGGCTTCCCTTCTGCCGGTCAGCAGGAACTATGTGCCATTTATAATCCCGACAAAGTCAACGTTCTCTTTACTCCTGAGACTAAGGCTGGACGTCGATTTGATGAGCCATTCTTACAAGACACCACAAACCGACTGATCAAAGAACAGTACAAGCATTACCGTCCACCGCTTGAATTGAGTATACTTGGATTGGATGATTCACTGATTACAAGAGTCATTATTGCGCATACCAAGTCAAAAGGGATATTCGACATGGTAGATTACGCCAGATTTGAGCAGATTTCAGCAAGGGATCGACTGAAGTTATTTGCAGAATGCATGTCTATACGTGAGCGCTGTGATGAGTATTTGGAGAAAAATCAGCAAGTCATGGTGATGGGCGATATCAATGACGGTTTTGAGTTGGATTTCTATGAAAACAAATTTGCCAAAAGTGCTGTAGAGATTTTATTGGGAGATGTCTGGAAACCTGAATTTGTATTAAAACCAGTTCTGCCAAAACCAAGACTTAACAGCTATGGCTACACCCCAAATTCCAGCAAATACAAAGACAGAATCACGGGAGATCAAATCAATGTATTGATTGATCATATACTTGCTAGTCAAGGTCTGAAGGTTTTAAAAGGGGCAGTCTGGAACCCGATTTTAGAAAAGAGCAATCCAATAATCCAAGCTGTAAGCGATTCCCTCAAAAAAGCATCAGATCACTTTCCTGTCCTTTGCGAAATAGAAACACATACCTCCTAATAAATTATGGATCAAGCAGCGCAAACCATGATCGACAATCTTGAGAAAAACACAGGCAAAAGCCTAGCTCAATGGGTTGCGATTGTTCAAAAAGAAGATTTCAAAAAGCATGGAGAAATTCTCAAATTCTTAAAAACCGAGCATGCCTTTACCCATGGTTTTGCAAACCTAGTCGCGCATAAAGCGCTGAAATCTGATGCTGGATCAGTATCAGATACAGATGAGTTGATCATCAAGCAATACAAAGGCAAGGAACATTTTTTACCGATTTTTGAAAAGCTGAGTAAAGAAATCAAAGCTTTTGGGACTGACATAGCCTTCGCACCTAAAAATGCTTACGTGAGTATTAAACGTAAAAAACAGTTTGCTATGCTCATACCTGCTACCAAGACTCGCTATGAAATTGGCATCAATCTTAAAGGTCATCCCCCGGAAGGTGTTTTGGAAATTGACACCAAAACCAATGGCATGTGTAGTCATAAGATACACCTGAAAGATGAAAAAGATGTCAGTTCAGAAGTCATCACATGGATCAAAAAAGCCTATGAAACTGCTGGTTAACTAGCGCCATTTACAAAATAGGATCACTTTAAGTCAATTTCTAAAGTGTTTCTTCAATTAATTGGGGATACCTTGAGATCCCAAGTTATCTCCCTTTTTTATGTTTAAAGCTATTCGATTTCCATCGCTACTTATTCTCCTAATTGGCCTATTTACTCAAAATACCTTTGGCCAAATCACCGAGGACACTTACCACAAAGCTGAGTACTTTCTCAGTGGAAACATCCAAAAAGAAGTCTTTCATCTAGATGTTATTCCAAATTGGCTAGATGATAAAAAGAGCTTTTGGCATCAAACGTATACCAAAGATGGCAAGCGATTTTTTCTGACAGATATTGAAAAGGGAGAAACCAAAGAAGCTTTTGACCATAAGGAATTAGCCAAGTTGCTAAGTGAAAAAAGCGGGGAAACTATAGCTGCCTCTGACTTGCCTTTCACTCGTATTCAAGTCAAAGAAGATGGATCAATTCTCTTTGAATGGATGAATAAAAGCTGGACTTATAAAGAAGGAACACTGGAGTCAAAAAGACCTACGGCTGATTCTAGAGATAGATCTGTATCTATTTCCCCTGATGGCAACTGGAAAGCTTATGTAAGGAATTTCAATCTTTACGTAGAAAGCCTGGAAACTGGAGAGGAGATTCAACTGAGTTACGATGGGAAAAAAGACTATGAATACGCTTCATTCTGGGGCTGGTCAGACATGGTTCTTGGTGAAAACGGAGTGCGCCCTGAACACCTAAGCATCAATTGGTCACCAGATTCAAAAAAAATCCAGACCCAGATTGTGGATTTAAGATTAGCAGAGAAGATGCTGCTTTTAGACAATAGTCAGGATGATAAATTCCGTCCCCAACTCATGGGCTATTACCGAGCTTCACCTGGAGACACCTCAGTAGTGATGTACACGCCTGTTTTGTTCGAATTGGAAAGTAAAAAAGAGACCAAATTCCCTAGCCTGTCTCTCCCGCATTTCATAGGAATGTACTTCAATTGGGACAGCGACAGTGAAAATCTCTACGGTACCTATTTACAAAGAGGTTTTAAAAGCTTTGACTTGCTAGAAATCAATGCAGACTCTAAAGAAATACGAAAAGTCTATTCGGAGTCATCACCCACCCATATCAACAACGACAACATTTTCGTAAAACTTGACAATGGACAATTTATCCTAGGAACAGAGAAATCTGGCTGGAACCAGCTTTATCTGATGGATTGGAAGACTGGGAAACTTATCAATCGAATTACTTCAGGCGATTATGTGGTCAAAAACCTGCTTTCCATTGATGAAGAAAACAATAGTATCTACTTCGAGGCTTCAGGCAAGGAGGAAAACGTAAATCCATATTATTCATTTGTTTATAAGGTTAATTTCGACGGTACAGGCCTTGAGTTATTGACTCCTGAAAATGCTTTTCACGACATCAGTTATGGCAGTGGAAAGGACTATTTTATTGATAATTATTCTACAGTCGATCAGCCAACTGTTTCGGTGGTTCGAGAGCTTAAGACAGGGAAAGTTGTCCATGAAGTCTCCAAGGCTGACATTTCTATCCTTGTCAAAAAAGGTTACCAAAGTCCTAAGCAATTCACTGCAACGGCCAAAGATGGGGAAACTACCATTTATGGGATTTATTATGTGCCTACAGACTTCAGTTCCAAGAAGAAGTATCCAATCGTAGATTACACGTATTCAGGCCCTCACATCGACATTACGCCAAAGACTTTCAAAGCTGGACTGATAGGTTTGCAGCAGCCGATGGCTGAACTTGGTTTTGTGGTAGTCACTGTAGATGGTCTTGGCACGCATGGCAGAGGAAAAGCTTTCAACGACGTCTCTTATAATAACCTTGGAGACGGCACCACTGACCACGTCTTGGCTATTAAGGAATTGGCAGCTAAAAACAAGTTTATGGATGTGGACAAAGTAGGAATCTTTGGTCACTCAGCTGGTGGATACGATGCTGGAAGGGCGATGCTGCTACACCCGGATTTCTATAAAGTTGGCGTTGCTTCGGCTGGAGATCATGATCACCGAATGGAAAAGGCATGGTGGCCGGAAATGTACATGGGATATCCAACCGGAGACTTCTACCATGAACAATCCAATATCACCAATGCAGCTAATCTCAAAGGTCATTTGCTCTTGGCTCATGGAGGAATAGATGAAAATGTAAACCCTTCGGCAACTTTTAAATTTGCGGAAGCATTGATCAATGCAGGAAAAGATTTTGACTTATTTATCTGGCCTAGTCGCAATCACAGCTTTGGCAGAACAACTGGCGATTACTTCACAAAAAAGCGCTGGGATTACTTCATTGAGCATCTAATGGGAGAAAAACCGCTGAGGCATTATCAGATTAAGACTGCGAATTGAGTTGTAAATTAAAATTATCAGGAATAAAAAAAGCGAGGGGTGATAGAGATATTACCCCTCTTACTTTGTGATGAGGTGATTTTTGAGCAATTTCCCGACATGGAAAACATGAGCATTCAGGAGCTCCAGCATATCATCACCGAAGAGCTTTTTTACTTTGAAGAAGAACCTAAATCCGATTCAGTAAAAGAGGACACAAATACCTCCATAGTATCAGAAAAGCCAAAGACTCTTCCGAAAACAGTTCATATAGAGAGCATCTCTTCTCCAAAAGAAGAAGTAAAATCTGAGCCATTGGCCGTGAGAGGGAATTTCGAAAAAGGAATTTTGGTACTTCATGAGGAACAGGAGCTAAAACCTGAAGTCATGGACATGCTTGTGAAAATGATCAATGCTGTTGGGCATTCAATGAACGAAGTTGGATTACTTTCTTCTCAAGAGTTAGAAGGAAGGACCTTGACAGAATTGTATGATCTGAATGCACATATCGTACTCAAGTTTGGCCGACTAAAGCACCCAATCAATGCACTTCCTGCATCAGACTATCAGATACACACAGAAGGTGAAACCGAATATCTTTTCGCTGACGCATTACCTACTATTGCTGAAGACAAAGTCCTAAAAGGCAAACTTTGGAACACCTTGAAAGTACTCTTTAACATATCAAAATAATAATGAGCCTTACCCCCCTACAACATACCTGGTTAAAGCGTTTTCGCTGGATTTCTCTTATCGAAGGTATTTCAACATTAATTTTATTTGGGATTGCAATGCCTCTCAAATACATGTTTGACTATCCACTGGCGGTAACTTATGTTGGCTCAGCTCACGGAGCTCTTTTCATCATTTACATCTTAACCGTTTTCCCTACGGCCCATAAGCTAAAATGGACTTTCAGCAGAACTTTCTTTGCACTAATAGCATCAATTCTGCCATTTGGTCCTTTTATTTTCGATAGAAATTTGAAAAAAAGTCAGCACGTGGATTTGTAAGAAATGGCATTAATCAGTAAGAAAAAGCGCATTTACCCGATCAGCAATGGACTAAGACGCTACCTGATTAAATATTCCCGAGAAGTGGATATCCCTATTCACTATCATGAATTACTTCGATATACTAGTTCAATTGCTTTATACGATTCCAGAGAGCAAGACACGCTTTGGGAAACGGTCTTTTATGATCAATCTGATCGTGAGGAAATCCATCTAAATGTCAAGAAAATCTATGCTTTGCTCAAAGCTGGAGGTGACATGTCCGTGATGGAGCATCTATATGTAGACAGAATCGATCTATGTGTCTATGGAAATACGCAGCCTTTTCGCGTGCGAATAGTAAATCGAATCAATGATAACTTTGATTATTTCTATGTCAAAAATGCCGATGCCTCACGAGTATATGGTTTAGAGTTTGAGCATTTGCTTTCCCCAAATCGGATCTCCTACCTCGTTCATCGAAATACTTTGATTGAAGAACATATCGCAGGTATCCCAGGTGATAAATTCATGCGCGCTCATATGAATGACCCTCATCTGAATCCAATACGTTTGGCGAAGGAATTTGTCAAATTTAATGAACGCTGTTTTGTAAGGTTACTTGGGGATATGCATTCTTCAAATTTCGTGATCGATGTGACACCTGACTTTGAAGAGACTCATTATAGAATTCGTGCAATTGACTTTGATCAGCAATCTTATGAGGGGAAAAAATCAATTTACTTGCCCCAATATTTCAAAGAAAACAATGTTCTGATCCAGTTGGGCATGAAATATATCACTCCCGAATCCATGGTGCAATACCAGAAAGAAGAGCGTGCATTAATTGCAACGCGCCTTAAGTCTTCTCGGCAAGGCATTCTGGATATACTTCGATCCATGGAACATGACACCATCTCACTTCCTGAGAATATTGCTTCGCTGAAAATAGATCTGGCAAAACACTATGGAAATGATAAGTTTCTATCCTGCAAAAACATGGGGCAAATCATGAAAACTAGTCTCGAAGAGCTGATCAAGAAATAAGATCCTTATTTGATCAACCTTCTCAAGTAAACACCATAGCCACTTTTACCTAATTTATCTGCTGCTTGAAGCAATTTTTCTTCTCCGATGAATCCCGCTCTGTAGGCGATTTCTTCGATACAGCCAATCTTCAACCCTTGTCTTTCTTCGATTACTTCCACGAACTGCGCAGCTTGCAAAAGTGACTGATGCGTACCTGTATCTAGCCAAGCAGTTCCTCTATTCAGTATTGCTACCTGAAGTTCACCTAGCTTCAAATATTCGTTGTTGATATCCGTGATTTCAAGTTCGCCACGTGGGCTAGGCTTGATTTTTTTAGCTATTTCAATTACTCTATTATCGTAAAAATAAAGTCCTGGAACCGCAAAATTGGATTTCGGATTTTCAGGCTTTTCCTCGATACTGATTGCCTTCTTATCCTCATCAAATTCCACCACTCCATAGCGCTCAGGATCATTCACATGATAGGCAAATACTACCCCACCTTCGGTTTCAGTATAAGCCTGTAAGGTTTTATGCAAACCAGACCCGTAGAATATATTATCACCAAGGATTAGAGCAACCTTATCATTTCCGATAAATTTCTCGCCTATAATAAAAGCCTGAGCCAACCCATCAGGACTAGGCTGCACAGCATATTCAAAAGAACATCCCACTTGTGAACCATCACCTAAAAGTCGCTGAAAAGCATCGCTGTCCTCTGGTGTAGTGATGATCAAAACTTCTTTGATCCCTGCCATCATCAATACAGATAGCGGATAATAGATCATCGGCTTATCGTATACAGGCATCAACTGCTTACTTACAGAAATTGTCAAAGGATATAAGCGCGTTCCAGACCCACCGGCCAAAATAATTCCTTTCATATGTAGTATTAGTTTATTTTTTTATCTCCCCTGAAAATTCAAAAATGAATCCAAGTTTCAATTTGCTGTAAATTATAGAAAACTCTCTCTTCATACGTTTTAGATATAAAGAAGAGGTAAAAAGATTGGAATTTGAGGTAGATTATGTCTCAAAGCTACTGAAAGAGTGAAAATTAAAAAAATAAGATATGAAATGAAGCCTGTAAAGACAGACTTTCATGACTTAAAACCCACTCACTAGCCTTAGTACCCCATGCGAGATTCCAGCCGACAACCCCTATAATTATGAGGAGAATGGCCGCTAACAATCAATTACAAGCTTATGAAAACACTGTTTGCTTCTTTAGGATCTCGTGGAGACATAGAGCCTTTTTTAGCGCAAGCGGAGATTTTCGCAGAAGCAGGGCATGAAGTCATTTGCCTCTTCCCAGAGCAATTTAGAGAAAGTGTCACCCAACTTGGGTACGAATTCATCGGTTTTGACAAAGGCTTTTTAGAATTACTGAACACGCAGAGCGGTAAAACCATTATGGGGGGAGGTGGAAATACCTGGAACCAACTCAAAAACTATGTTAAGCTGGCAAAGGACTCCTTGAGTCTTCAGCATACGCTCATCACACAGCAACGTGATGCCCTTAGTACGCTCAAACCGGATAGGATAGTTTTTCATGCAAAGTGCATGTATTTCTATTTGGCTGCTATGGCAGATCCAGACCGCTATACTTTTCTCACGCCAATACCCTGTATGACGCACCCTTCCAGCCTATTCCCACACATAGGTTTCGGTAAATGGAAGCCTTTTAGCCCAAAATGGAATCTTAAATCTTACAATTTAATAAATGGAGCTAGACGTCTTTCCATGAAAAAATTCCTTGGGAAATATTATGCAGACTTTCCTTCGACAAAGATAAACTCGAAGTCCATCAAGGAATTTGAACTCAACCGACTGCAAACAGTCTATACTATTTCCCCTTCCCTATTTCCAAGACCAGATAATTGGCCAGAATCAGCGAAGATCGTTGGGTACTATTTCAGAGATCAACTCAAGGAATACCAACCATCGGTAGAGTTAGAAACATGGCTCACAAAATACCCCAAAGCAATTCTGCTCACCTTCGGATCCATGAGCAACACCAAACCAAAAGAACATTCAAAAACGATTATAGACTTACTCCAAAAACATCAAATACCAACAATCGTAAACTTTTCTTGGGGAGGGCTAGAGCAGGCAGAAAACAGTGATGAGTCTATTTTCTACATAAATCAAATTCCCTACGATTGGATCCTACCTCAGCTTTACGGAATCATTCATCATGGAGGATCTGGTACTACCCATCAAGGCGCCGCTCACGGTTGTGTTCAAATGATTGTTCCACACATTATTGATCAGTATTTTTGGAATAGAATCGTAGAAAATCGACAAATTGGCCCATTAGGTACAAGCATTCATGACTTGGATGCAGATAAATTTGAGATAGCTTTGAAAGACTTTTGGACGAACATCGTCTACGCTGAAAACGCAAAGAGGCTTTCCCAACAAATCAAAACAGAAGCGAAACGAGAGACCGTCCTTAATCTTGTTTTAAACCCCAGTTAAATGAAACATAGTAAGCTTATACTGCCCATATTCTGTATTCTTTTATTCTCTAGCTGCCAGTCAGACCCGGAAATCTCATTTGAAAGCAGCTCTACGGAGGAATTTAGACCGCTTTATCATTTCACTCCAGAAAGTGGATGGATGAATGATCCTAATGGATTGATTTATTTGGATGGAGAATATCACCTCTTCTACCAGCATTACCCAGACAGCACAGTTTGGGGCCCAATGCATTGGGGACACGCTGTTTCTACTGATTTGGTAAACTGGGAATCACTTCCAATAGCGCTGTACCCAGACAGTCTCGGGTATATTTTCTCAGGAAGTGCCGTATTCGATACCGAAAACACTTCTGGCCTAGGCACAGCCGAAAACCCTCCAATGGTGGCTATCTTCACCTATCACAATGCTGAGGAAGCGAATACTACATCAGAAACATTCCAGTCTCAAGCCATCGCTTTTTCTCTTGACAAAGGAAGAACATGGGAGAAATACGAAGGAAATCCTGTCTTGCCTAATCCTGGAATTCGTGACTTCCGAGACCCAAAAGTATCTCAAATCACAAACACTGATGGCTCCAAATCTTGGGTGATGACTCTCGCAGTTCTGGATCAAATCAATTTTTATAGTTCCCCAGATCTTAAAAACTGGACTTTACTCAGTGAATTTGGGAAGAAAATAGGCGCACATGGAGGGGTGTGGGAATGTCCAGACCTTCTTCCATTCAAAAGCCCATCAGGAGAAGACAAATGGGTACTTCTCGTCAGCATAAATCCTGGTGGACCTCAAAATGGATCAGCTACTCAATATTTTATCGGTGACTTCATAAATGGTGAATTCACTCCTGACGATACCATGATCCGCTGGCTAGACTACGGGCCAGATAATTATGCAGGCGTGACTTGGAGTAATCTGCCATCAGACCAAAACAGGACACTTTTTATAGGCTGGATGAGCAACTGGCTTTATGCGAATGTTGTCCCAACGAAAGCTTGGAGATCTGCAATGACCATCCCTAGAGAGTTAAGCCTATTCGATATAGATGGGACTTTATTGCTAAAATCAGCTCCTGCAAAGGAAATGGAAAAGCTACGATTTGAAGAATTCAAAGTAAGTAAAGAAACTTCCTCATTACCATCTGAGGCTGTGGAAATAACGGCTGGAGTTATTGACAATTCCTTTTTGATTACCATCTCAAATGAACTCGGTGAGAAGCTTATTATTTCAAAAGAAAATGGCTTGGTAAGCATAGACCGCAGAAATGCAGGTAAGAGCGATTTTAATCGTGACTTCGCTGCGATGCATTCCGCACCTATGAGTTGGGAGGCCAAAGATATCCGGATATTTTTGGATGCTTCATCCATAGAATTATTTGTAAATGACGGAGAATTGGCGATGACTTCCGTCCTATTTCCCACTAGTCCATGGAAAACTGTGGACATATCTGAAAATTTGAAATCCTTAAAAATATTTAATTTGAAAAAATAAGATTCACTAGCTATTGACTTCTCAAGATATATTGCTTTACATTGATTAATTATCAGAAAAACAATGAAAAAACAGCTTTCCTTAGTTATGATTTCCCTGAGTTGGGTCGCATGGCTTGTAGCTGTTTTTGTTTTTCCGATTCCCTCCGATTCTTTCAACAAAGACTTTTCGCAAGATTCAGTATCGAATCTTACACAAACTACTCATATTCAATTTAATGCTACTCCAGAATTACTGGAAATCCCTGAATTTAAAGTGGATTGGAGCTTAAATGCAAAGCTAAATCCAGATTGGTATTTCGACTTAATCAGTCCTAGCGAAGTCTACCTATCCCCCTCATTTTTCAAAAAGTCATTACCACTTTTCGACGTTAAGGACACCTTTATACACTTTTATTATACTTGGTAAAATAGAATAGAATCACCCTCTGCGGTCTAAAATCGCATTAAACTCTATTCATTTTAACCATATTACTATGATCTCAATTGATCCTATCACACTTGCTGTGTCTTCATTTGCCATGGTGGCTTCTGCTTCACCATTTCTATATTACAGTTACAAACTCAAAAGAATAAGCAATGAAAACCTCGCAACATTCGAGGAGTTTTCATCTAACAATAATGTGATGCCTACGCAGCATGAGCGTTGGAGAAATCACTACCACTTAGGCTTGGACAGTCAATACAAAAAGTTGGTATATCACCGGTTTGGAAGCTATCCTGAGCAGAGTGTCATAGACCTCAAGGAAGTAATTAAAGTCAGTATCCAAGAGAAAATCCGCAGAGTACAAGTCGGAAAAGAGAAACGCTATATTCTGGAATTTTTAGCCTTGCAGTTTCACTTTAAGGACTTTACTCACTCCCCAAAAACAATTGAAATCTACGATGGAGAGCTATTCACCAGTGTAGCTGGAGAAAAAGGAATAGCTGAAAAGTGGCAAAAAATACTCGAAAATCATCTTAAAGATTAAGACTATTGAGCTATAAAGTCTATTTCAATGCATATATGGTTTGTTGGTTATCAAAGACTCAGTTAAGTAACTGGGTCTTTTTTTATGAATCAACTTCCCAATTCCCTCATTCAAAGTTGAATATTTTGTAATATTAAAATAAGGTCAATTTCACAAACGCTATGTCAGACACTCCAATTCACAAAGAATACTCCAATGGTGAAGTAACTATCACTTGGGAACCTCATAAATGCATTCATTCCAAAAATTGTGTAACTGGATTAGCTTCGGTATTTGACTTTGAAAAAAGACCTTGGGTTAATGCCGAAGGAGCAAGTACAGAGGCAATTGTCAAGCAAATAGATAAGTGCCCAAGTGGTGCATTGAGCTACTATTTTGCGGAGCAAAAAGAAAAAAGTACAGGAGATGTGATGATGGAACAATTGGTTGAGGTAGTTCCGAACGGCCCATTGATGGTCTATGGAAATCTCAAAGTCAAACTTCCCAATGGACATATTAAAAACCAAAGTAAGGTATCCGCCTTCTGTAGATGTGGGTCCAGCCAAAACAAACCTTTTTGTGATGGCTCTCATAAGAAAATTAATTTTGAAGGCTAAAGCCTAGATTCATGCGTAAAGTACTCGTTCTATTTGCTCACCCAAAATTTGAACATTCAGAGGTCAATCAAGCACTTATTAAAGCCATCACAGGGCTAGAAAACATTGAAATCAGGGATTTATATGAACTATATCCGGATTTCAACATTTCTATTCAAAAGGAACAAGAAGCCCTTTTTGAAGCTGAAGTTGTCATTTGGCATCATCCTATTTACTGGTATTCCTGTCCTCCGCTGATGAAGCAATGGATAGATTTGGTATTAGAATTTGCTTGGGCGTATGGTCCTGGAGGGATTTATCTCAAAGGAAAATACATCTTAAATGCGATTACTACTGGTGGATCTCAAGAAGCTTATCAGCATCAGGGAAGAAACAATTATGAAATCGGTGACTTCCTTCGACCATTTGAGCAGACCGCAAGACTCTGCCATATGCACTATCTAGCTCCTTTTCACGTGGCTGGAACGCATAAGATCACTGATCAGCAACTACTCCAAAAAGCACATTCTTACAAAGAATTTCTATTGAATCTAAGAGACGGAGCTGACATTAGCCAATTCAATAACCGATAAAATTTGAGCATATGAATGGATTTTTGCTAAATGCAATCCTATATATTTTAGCCGCGATAATTTGTGTTCCGGTTGCCAAAAAGCTTGGAATGGGTTCTGTTTTAGGCTATCTGATTGCTGGAATCCTGATTGGTCCATACCTACTTGGGCTTATCACAAATGAAGGCGAAGGCCAAGACATCATGCACGCGACCGAGTTTGGTGTGGTGATGATGCTGTTTTTGATTGGTTTGGAATTAGAGCCAAAAAACCTGTGGAAAATGCGGCAACTTATCGTGAAGGTAGGCTTAACTCAGGTACTGATAACGGCTGCATTGGTTTTTGGCATTGGGTTGATGCTTGAAATCAGGTGGCAGATTTCACTTGCTATTGGACTTTCTATGGCGCTCTCATCTACTGCCATCGTATTGCAGTCACTCAAAGAGAAAAACCAAATGAATAATCCAATTGGCAGAATGTCTTTTGGAGTCTTACTGATGCAAGATGTTGCAGTCATTCCTATTTTAGCACTTTTACCTCTCTTGATTTTCGGAGAAGCTACTCCAGCTACCGATGCTGCAGGGATGCATGGCCTCGTAGATAGCTTCCCAGGTTGGGCTCAGACCCTATCAATCTTTGCAGCTATAGGAATCGTAGTACTTCTAGGACAATACGGCTTTGGCCCACTTCTGAACTGGGTAGCAAAAACGAGGGTGAGAGAGTTATTCACCGCTTCAGCATTACTGATAGTAGTAGGAATCTCATTCCTGATGGAGCTAGTAGGATTAAGCCCAGCCTTAGGAGCCTTTTTAGCAGGAGTTATCCTAGCCAATTCACCTTATAAACATGCACTTGAATCAGATTTAGAACCTTTCAAAGGTTTACTCCTAGGCTTATTTTTCATGGCTGTGGGTTCTACCATCAACTTCAGCTTGATCTTCAACAATGCATCGACCGTCATTTCACTGACACTTGGGATTATCTTATTGAAAACAATCATTTTGCTGATTATTGGCAAAACCAAAAAATTACGATTAGCGAGTAACCTCAGCTTTGCGATTGGGCTTTCGCAAGTCGGGGAATTCTCTTTTGTCACCTATGCATTTGCATTGCAGCTGGGGATTTTTGATCAGTCCATTTCCGACACCTTGATGGCTGTGACTGCATTGAGCATGACCATTACTCCTATCCTAATGGTAATTCTCGACAAAGTCATTATACCTGCCATCAATCAAACTCACAAGGCGATCGAGAAAGATATGGATAGCATCGATGAGCACAACAAGGTCATCCTGGTAGGTTTTGGCCATTTTGGGTCTACCTTAGGGAGGTTTCTGAGAGCAAATGGTGTAGAAGCTACTATTTTGGATTCGGATCCAGATCGGGTAGAATACCTGAGAAAAATGGGTTTCAAGGTTTATTTTGGAGATGGCACACGCGCAGAACTTTTACAATCAGCGGGAGCAAATGAGGCTTCAATTCTGATTTCAGCCATAGACAATACAGAATATAGCATCAAACTGGTAGAGCTTTGCAGAGAAGACTTTCCACATTTGGAAGTGATGATTCGTGCCAAAAACCGGTACGATGCATTTGAACTGATGGAAATCGGCGTAGAGAATATTTATAGAGAACACTTGGACACCTCAATTCGCATGGGTGAAGATGTATTGAAAAAGCTTGGTTTCAGAGCCCATACAGTACATAGACTAGCTAAGCAATTTCGGGATTACGATGAAGATGCACTGAAAGTATTGGTGAAATTCAAAGACAATAGAGATGAATACATTTCCAAAAGTCGTCAACAAATTGAATTACAGGAAAGTCTATTATCAGGGGAATTGATGCGCAAATTCTCCATAAATGATCATACCTGGGATAGTGACTCTATCAAAGAAGCTGCAAATACGGATGGGAATTCTTGAAAAAATACCCTGAAGGTTTAGACTATACTTTTTACTAAATCCAATATATCCACTCCATTCGTACATGCTATTTATTACTAGCAGTATACTATTAATCAGCCCATTAGATAGAAAAATTAACATCCCTATTTATTGTTAATTTTCTAGTTGTAAGTAGCGAATTCTCTTTCAAACACGTTATTTCAATTATTGGGAACTAAGTAAGTCAAAAACTGTTTTGAAGGACTGCTAGTTTCAAAAATAACGAGACGAAATTATCACAACATTATTTGACCGCTATGAACCAACAATTTACTATCCTGAAAAAAGCCATTCAAGTTTTTCATTCCTATGGCATTACACTAATTGGTCAGCATAAAAATGCAGACTTTATCCAACAGTTACGCATGGATCCCGTATTTATCAATGGACTGATTTTCGAACTGGAGTATCAGCTTCATGTGATTTTTCAAGATGAAAAGCTTGGGACCGTGAATACTCCGAAGGACCTTATCGCTCTTCTTATCAATATCCCTCAGGATAATTGAATTAAGGCACAAAACTAAACCAACTAAAAGGGCTGCTTTCACATCGAAAGCAGCCCTTTTTTATTTTTCAAATACAAGTCACTTGTTAGTCAACTCTATTGTAAATAAGCCCCAACGAGCTAGCAAGTGGCGGCATAATGGTATGCAATTCTGAGTTCTTATTTCTAAGTTGATATTCTCTGGATTGGTTTTCTTTATCCTGTAAACTTAGCTTCTCCCTATCCGAATACATCGTTCCACCCATATTAATGAAGTGTTCTGTAATTGATACAGCTACTTTATTTTCAACTATTTGGTAGTTACCATTGTAATACTCCAGGAAGCCCAACACATTCTTGGTCTCCATATCTCTAACAAAAACCTCAGAATAAACCTTACCATCTGATTTAAAATCAATGGAATACACTATATCATAGGGTTGATCTGCATTCGCATATTCAATGACATATCGCCATTGATTCTGAGTCAATACTTCAGGATTGATATCATCATTATCCTTGCAACTGAAGAGAACAAAAGCAATTGCGATTAGTAGATAAAGTTTTTTATGCATGATAGCACTATAATTTTGGATGATTTTATTTGATTTTTAAATACGGTTTTGGGGGAGAGCAAAGCTCGTTGGGACCACAGCTATAATATAATTTTGTATAGGAATCATTTATGGTATACCTCTCCTCATCTAAATAGCCTTCAATACTGGTTAAATCCTCCTTATCTACATAGTCAAAATCAGGATTAGTCAAGTATGCAAGCTCATTTTTTATAATTATTAGATTAGACCCTTCAATGGTATAAGTTCCTGAAAATATGCTCTGATACCCTAAAACCGTGCGCGAGTCTTTTTTTCTGATAGCATTCATTCCTTTGATAGTTCCATCAGCAATGATTTCAAAAGTACTTGCACCGTCAAATTCCGAACCTTTAGTTACTAATTCCCAAGTTCCAATCAGTGTTTTATCCGGATTCTTATCTTCATCACTACAGGAAAGGACCACAAACGCAAGTAATAAAAAATACAACAGCTTAGTTTTCATATAGAAAGAGATTTAAGCAAGAGAAATAACTGATTAACGTAAAGAAAATCAAAACTTTAAATAATGACGGAGATACCTAACAAAACGCTACAACTTAGAGAGCTGCTTAAAATTATTTTAGGAGCAAAGTCATAAGTAAATTGCACTTTCATTTAAGAAATCAATCCTCATGGAAAAGAAGACACTCACAGGTACCATCCGAAAAAACATAGAAATCGACAGTGAAGTCACCATTGTTCAAAAACATCATCAGCGAAGTGGAGAACTTACCGAAGGATTTGTGAAACGAATCCTTACCTCCTCACCTACACACCCACATGGAATCAAAGTCCTGCTGGATACGGGTGAAGTAGGAAGAGTAAAAGATGTTTTTGTAGAAGACTAAGGCAAGAACAAGCAAAATAACATGACAAAAGTCATTGTATAACAAAGCTTTAACCACTTTATGGGTTGCTTTCTATCTATATTTTTGAATATTAATCAGACACAATTAAATCACCTGTGTTCGACACTTTGTTCAGATAGGATTGGCAATTACATGCATTAGATCGTCAGAATTCTTCAGAGCAAATTTTTATACTAGTTTCTACTAAAAAGAATGATCATGATGTATGGCTTAAAGTACCCGAGTATAAAACTCCTGCTTCTCTGCAGTATATTTTATTTGGTAGGATGCAGTGGAAGTAGCCATGAAAATGGAGAGAATACCATGGATATTGAAGTGCATGGTAAAATCAATGCACAACTCACCAGTCCTCCTTATGTGCCCGACCCTATCGGAAGTCGTCCTGCAAAGAACGTAATAGTAGATATGGAAATACTGGAGCAGGAAGGTCAAATGGCCAATGGTGTAAGTTACATCTATTGGACTTTTGGTGGTTCTGTACCGGGAAGTTTCATACGTACTAGACTGGGAGACGAAGTAGAATTTACTCTTAAAAACCACCCAAATAATAAGCTACCTCACAACATTGACCTTCACGCAGTGACTGGTCCTGGAGGAGGAGCTTCATCTTCATTCGTTGCTCCTGGGCACGAGATCACGTTTTCCTTCAAAACCTTAAACCCAGGTTTATATGTCTATCACTGTGCAACAGCACCAGTTGGGATGCATATCGCCAATGGAATGTACGGGTTGATATTAGTTGAACCTGCCGGTGGATTACCTAAGGTGGACAAGGAATACTATATCATGCAGGGTGATTTCTACACCAAAGGCAATAACGGAGAACCTGGACTTCAACCTTTCGATATGCAAAAAGCAATCGATGAAGATGCAGATTATGTTGTTTTCAACGGTAGCACAGATGCGCTAACTGGCGACAACGCAATTACTGCAGAAGTGGGAGAAACAATCAGACTTTATGTAGGAAATGGTGGTCCCAATCTAGCTTCTTCTTTCCACGTGATTGGAGAAATATTTGACAGAGTCCATGTCGAAGGTGGAAAACTTATCAACCATAATGTGCAAACAACACTTATACCTCCAGGAGGAGCTGCCATAGTTGAGTTTAAAGTAGAAGCTCCAGGCACATTTGTTTTGGTAGATCATGCGATTTTCAGAGCATTCAACAAAGGTGCTTTAGGAATGCTGAAAGTGACTGGCGATGAAAATGAATCCGTGTATTCAGGTACAATTCAGGAAGGAATCTACCAGCCAGAAGGTGGGTCTATCCAAACTATGCCAGGAGATCAAGGCGCGCCAGAAGCACCTACTGCTCAGTCTGTCTCTGAAAGAATTAAGCTAGGTAAGAGTATTTATGCCAGAACATGTTTAGCCTGTCACCAGGAAGAAGGTCAGGGCATCCCAAGTGCCTTCCCTCCTCTAGCCAAATCCGACTACCTAAATGCAGATGTGGATCGAGCAATAGACATTGTCCTTCATGGAAAAACAGGAGAAATCACTGTTAATGGCCAAAAATACAATTCTGTGATGACCGCCCAAACGCTCACTGACGAACAAGTGGCCAATGTATTAACGTACATATATAACAGTTGGGGAAATAGTGGAGTTGAGGTCACACCTATGATGGTAACTAAGAGAAAAAGTGCCCATTAAATGAGTCGTTTAAAATATATCTTCGCTTGTTTCGGTTTATTAGCTTTTTCTCTAACAGGATATAGCCAAACCCCAACGGGCATGCAACCAATAAAAGGGGGGACACTGATCCCCCTTTATGGTTTAGATTCTGGCAAAGTTTGGGTAGATGATTTCTTGCTGGATATATATCCGGTTACCAATGAGCAATACCTTGACTTTGTGAAAAAATACCCCGAATGGAAGCGAGCTAATGCAAAATCTATTTTTGCTGATGGAAATTACCTTTCGGAATGGCAAAGTGATTTACAATTAGGAACTCATATGAATCCTAAGTCACCTATCACCAATGTATCTTGGTTTGCCGCCAAAGCTTACTGCGCTTGTCAAGATAAACGATTGCCATCCGTGGACGAGTGGGAATTGGCTGCCAGAGCGAGTGAGACCAAAGCAAATGCAGAGAATGATAGCTCGTTCAATACCCGGATTATAGAGTCGTATGAAACCCCAAATACCTATTCCAAAACCGTAGGAAGTACCTATAAAAACTTCTGGGGAATCTATGACATGCACGGCTTGGTTTGGGAATGGACTAGCGATTTCAATTCCGTTTTAATATCTGGAGAATCAAGACAAGACGGCGAGGCAGATAGGAATCTGTTTTGTGCAGGCGCAGCTATCAGCGCAAGTAATCTTCGGGATTATGCAGCATTTATGCGTTATGCCTTCAGAGGAAGTATCAAAGCAAATTACAACATTAAAAACCTAGGTTTTAGATGTGCCAAATCAAAGTAAAACAATGAAAACCAGTCACCTAAAAAACATTCTCAGCTTTATTTTTCTGATTAGCCTATTTGCCTGTCAAACCCAAGTCAATTCCACAGAGCAATACATCTGTCCCATGAAATGCGAAGATCATAAAACTTATGATCATCCAGGAACTTGTCCTGTGTGTAAGATGGATTTAGTAAAAGTAAGTTCGCTGGAGGCACCAATTTTGGACGAAGATGGGATTTCTGAAGAGTCGATTTTCAATCTTCAGTCTGAATGGAAAACTCAGGATAATGAGACTATTCATTTGACCGATTTGAAAGGCAAAGTTCTGGTCGTCGTGATGATCTATACGTCTTGCGAAGCAGCTTGCCCTAGACTGGTAGCAGATATGCGAAACATCTATTCGAAAGTAGATGATCCGAATGTAGACTATGTTTTGGTAAGTATAGATCCAGAAAAAGACACTCCTGAAAAACTGAAAGCCTATGCACAAGAGGAGCACTTAGAAGGAGATCAATGGATCTTACTTCAAGGCAAACTGGATGATGTGCGGGAGTTTTCAAATGTACTTTCCATGAAGTACAAAAAGATCTCTCCTATTGACTTTTCACACACGAATATCATTTCAGTGTTTGACAAGCAAGGGGTATTACAACACCAGCAAGAAGGTTTGGGAGTAAGTAACGATAAGTTGGTACAGAAAGTAAAAGCACTCAGTGAGGAGTAGAATTAATCCTAGATAGGTAAAAGTAAGGATGGTAAGTGGTAAGTTCACTGCAACACTGACCCACTTTGTGTAGTATCTGGAGGCCTTTGTTTTGATGATGCTTAATGCCTATTCTGTCCCTGTAGGTCTATGTTTCTTTTTTAATCCGTTCAAGAAATTTCTTAAGATCTGATCCTTACAGGCACGGTATTGAGCCTGACTTGGCTTGCGGAAAAATGCGCTAAGTTCATGAGGGCTGATATGCATACCTACAGATGAAAGAATTTCTAAAATATCATCCTCTTTCATATTCAATGCAATGCGCAACTTTCTGAAAATGATATTATTATTTAAGGTTTTTTCCGGTGTAGGTACCTCACCTTCCTTTTTACCTCTTTTTTCAATTATAAAACCATTTAAAAAAGCAGCAAGATCTTTATCGACTATGGCTTTAAAGAATGGTTCTTCCTCATTTTTTAAAAAATTAGCAACTTCCTCACGCTTGAGATCTAATCCTCCTGCTTTAAACATATCGACCATTTCAGGGTCTTTGAAGTTAAAAATATAACGGATAGTTCGCAAAATGTCTGAATTATTCATGAAGGTAAATTGGCATGTTTATCCTCAAAGGTAAGGATGAATTGGGAATTGCATACTGGGATGGACTAATGAAACTTATTCAAGCATTCATTTAAAATCGAATCAAATAAAAAAAATAGAATTACCTAAAACTTATTGAAGAGTTGTTTGTTGGGAAACTATAAGAAACTAACCAATTCAAAATGAAAAAATTAAGATTATTATCATTCCTCGCTGCTGCATCAGTAGCTTCTTTTACAATCAGTTGTGACAGTAAATCTACCACCGAAACAGAGGAGACCACTATGGCTGAGGTAGTAGAAGAGACTCCAGTTATGGAAACACCAAATACTGTAGTAGACATAGCGATAGGATCTCCTGATCACACTACTTTAGTGGCTGCAGTGCAAGCAGCAGAGCTAGTAGAAACCTTAAAGGGCGAAGGTCCATTTACTGTGTTTGCTCCTACAAACGCCGCATTCAATGCACTTCCTGCTGGTACGGTGGAAGGCTTGCTGAAACCTGAAACAAAAGCGGACTTGACTTCAATTCTGACGTATCACGTTGTAGCAGGAAATGTTATGTCCGGAGATCTTAAAGATGGCCAGATGGTAACTACCTTGAATGGAAAGGAATTGAAAGTGACGATCAAAGATGGCAAAGTAATGATCGGTGATGCTACTGTTGTAGCTGCTGACCTTGCTGGCTCAAACGGCGTTGTCCATGTGATTGACAAGGTATTATTACCTTAATATCATTTTTTGAAAAAAGAAAAAGACCGTAATCACGGTCTTTTTTTTGTTTAAGAAATATCGGTTTCAACTTCAAAAGGAACCATTAGATCTAATTATTCATATATCCAGATCTCGGCTATTCAGTCAAATTTGTCTAGCAACCAACCATTATACTAAGGTTGTATTCCTCCCCTATTGAAGTGCAAACTCAAGAGTATTTCACCTATGCATTTTTCCCGTATTCAGAAAGCTAAGTTCACTTAAGCACTTTATGCTGGCTCAGCAAAACTTATCATCCAGTTGATTCCGAATCTATCTGTAAGCATTCCGAAATAATCTCCCCAAAATGTCTTATCCATAGCCATAGTCACCTTTCCGTCTGCAGAAAGCTTAGTAAAAAAAGTATCTGCTTTCTCCTTAGAATCGGTGTTGATGGATAGTGAAAAATTATTTCCAACTGTCAATGGTCCACCATGTCCGCCGGTATCAGATCCCATCAAGATACAATCCTTATTGATAGGCAAGCTAATGTGCATGATTTGATTCCGCACCTCATCAGCTATTGGGAAATTTGGATCTGCTGGCATATCAGAAAACCTGCCCACATGAGCGAATTCTCCTCCAAAAACTGAGCGATAGAAATTGAAGGCATTTTCACAATTACCATCAAAGAATAGGTATGCGTTTATAGTTGTCATCGTATTTTGGGGTTAAATGATACTTATTGTTTTATGCTTTTTATCATTTCTATTTAAAGTTTTATTCAAGAACGAGGCTGGGAGACGGAAGACCGATGACCGAAGTAGCCTAAATGCTTCTGTTTACCTAATCCAATGATGCATTAATCTCTTTATCGGAAAAAAAATAGATGCACCTATAATAAATTTAAAGTCAAGATTGGCGGATAAATCGATCAATATATCCATCGATTTGCTTCAAAACCTCATACTCACTCGTGTAATCTATCTGTACCTCTGCGCTATTTGCGAAGCAAACTGGAGAAGTAAAATCGCTAGCTTCAGGAGTCTTCGATTTCCCCTCATTCATTTTCAAAGATTGAACTTCATGCATTCTGACACTGATTCTTTCAAGCAGAATTCTCCTTTCAGGAATCGGGGAAACACCTACAGTTTCCAAAGTTTCCATCAGTCTATCTAGAATTACACCTTTCGATACGGTCATGAGTTTCCTTTCTTCAGTAATTTAATTTGTTTATCCTTAGTGGCATCGCCAATATTCAAAAGCACTTCAATACCTACCAAACACTAAAATTGAGGCTACTTCGGTCTTGTAGCAATTAAATAGCGTAATGGCCTTATTGCGGATAATCATAGTACTCAATTTAAAAAATTTGAAAGATATTATCATCCTAAACCTCCTTCAGCTTCCATTTGCCTTTTCTGAAGAAATACAGGGAAACTACTGAATGAAAACTATGGCTAAAAGCAATGGAAATGAAAATTCCCAGATGTGCTAACCCAAAGGTAAATGCTAAAACATACGCCAAAGGAATCTCTATAAACCAAAGCACTCCTATATTAATCCAAGCCGGTGTCTTGGTATCTCCCGCACCATTGAATGCCTGGGTCAACACCATCCCGACTGCAAAGAAAACGTAGCCCAAAGCCACTACCCAAAGCCCTTGTGAAGCCACAGCCTTTACTTCTGGAATATCAGTAAAGATTCCTGCGAGTTGCTGGTTGAAAAGTAAATAAATTCCCGTCACCGAGGCCATAAATATCACGGTGTACCTAGCTGTGATCCACACTGCTTTTTCGGCACGATCAGGCTGCTTGGCGCCCAGATTTTGACCTACCAAAGTAGATGCCGCGCCTGATAAGCCCCACGCGGGTAAAAGTGTGAATATCAGTATCCTAAAAGCTATCGTAAATCCAGCCAAAGAAGCAGATCCAAACTCTGCATTCATACGCGTGAGTGCAATCCACGCCACCGAATCTATCAGAAATTGCCCCATTCCTCCAATGGCGATTTCCATGATTTTCTTGATGATCTCCCAAGAAATGACAATGTTCTCCTTTAGAATTTTCAGCTTATGCTTTCCGTTGAACAAGTGGTATAACTGATAAACCACCCCAATTCCTCTTCCAAAAGTTGTGGCGATAGCAGCGCCTTCCAACCCATATCCAGAGAAATTCCCGATTCCAAAAATCAGAATCGGATCTAAGATCATATTCAATCCATTGGCGATCCATAGTGACCGCATCGCATGATGAGCTTGCCCCGCTCCACGGAATGCTCCATTCAGCAGAAACAAAAGCATGATTGCCGTGTTTCCCGCAAAAATAATTCGGGTATAGCTTACACCAGTTTCTATGACTTTAGCCTCTGCTCCCATCAAGCCCAGAATATCCGGAGCGAAGGTCCATCCCAGAATTCCTAGAATAATCGAAATGACTCCTCCCACGACCAGCAGTTGGAAAGCTGCCGCTCCTGCTTCCTTATATTCCTTTTCACCAAATCTCCTAGAAATCAATGCTGTCGCTGCCATGCTAATGCCAAATCCCATCGCATACACAAGTACTACAACTGACTCTGTAAGTCCGACGGTAGCAATGGCATGTTCTCCAAGTTTGGCCACAAAGAAGATATCCACCACCGCAAAAGCAGATTCCATCATCATCTCCAGGATCATGGGAATCGCTAGAACGAAAATGGCGGTTTTCAGAGGTAGGCTGGTAAAATCCTGCTCTTTACCTCGGAGGGCATCTTTGATTAATTGCCAGGTCATTTGTGATTTGGAAAAATATTGAAGGCCGAAAGAAAAGGAAATTTCCCATGACCGAAAAATCAGTCGGGTTATTATACAATTACCAAACGCATATAGGACACATTTTGTCGCTTTTCACCTCGTCACTATATCTCCCAAACCTCTTCTCTTTCAACTCAGTGATTTCCTGTCAATGATCACATGTGCATTTGGATGCAGCCAAAGAAATGAAGCGGGCAAATCTGTTCGGATTCTGCCTTCCAAAAACAAATCTAAAGCTGGTTTCTTGCCTTTGCCTGTGATAAAGAGAATCACCATTTTCGAATCCATAATATTCCCAATACCCAAAGTCATCCCCTGAGTAAGTGGAACTCCGACTTTCTCAATCATTCCACTTGCCAAAGTCACAGGGTGCAGATTTGCCAAGTGGCAATTAGGCTGAAGGTATTCTGCGGGTTCGTTTAAGGCAATATGCCCATTGATCCCAAGGCCAAGAATACAGATATCTATCCCCTCAACTTCATCTATTTCAACCTGAATCCTTTCACATTCTGATTCTGGATCTTCCGCTTCTACTTCGAAGGAAATATATCTATCGCTCTCAATGCCCAGTTTTTTCAGAAGCTTTTCCTGGATATCATACTCAGAACTAAACGTGGATGCATTGGTCAATCCTACCCATTCATCGAGCTTGATCACTTTCATCCAATCAAAAAAACCATTCGAATCGAAGTGTTTGTCAGCCATCAACTCATACAAGCCCGCGGGTGAATTTCCACTAGCTGCGCAAAAAAGTAAGTCAGGTTTGACCTCTACCTCAGCATGCACTAGTTCGGCGCCTAGCTGGCTCATTTCATCGTAACTTTTACAGTAGTGTATTTTCATGGGTCAATTATTATATAAGTATCAAGGTTATTTATTCACTTTTCTATGCGCCTACTCAACCCACTCCTGGCTGTATCCAATCGCCTCTATGCCGGATGGTTCTTACTTTCCAATGCCCCGTTTTATAATAAATAAAGGCAATTACTGCGGCTATACCGTTGGAAATAGGGAAAGACCACCAAATCCCTTCGTAGGCAAGGGCTGTTTTTTGAGAAAGTATAAAGGCAGCTGGAAAGCGGACAATCCATAAACTAAAAATGGAAATCAATAAGGAAGCTTGGGTAAATCGAGCTCCATTGAAAAGACCATTAAGCACCTGATTCACTCCTAACAGTCCGAAACTTGGAGCCATTATCCGAATAAAAATTGCTCCTTCTTTTATTACCTGGGGATCATTTGGCACAAAGAAAGCAGTCAGATTCTCCGCAAAAACAAACATCAAAAGGCCAATGCCTGTTAAGCCAAAGAAAGCAACCTTCACACTCAAGTTCCCGATGCTTTCGGCTCGTTTGATTTTAGAAGCACCGATATTCTGACCAACCATCGTGGTAGTAGCCATGGCCAAACCTTGAGCAGGCACAATCACCAAACTCAGGATCCTTGCTCCTATACCATAAGCTGCGACTACCTCGCTTCCAAAACTTGTCACCAGCATCACCAAAACAGTCAATACAGCCGAACGGGAAGATTGCTCCAAACTGGCAGGAATCCCTAATTCAAACATTCGCTTGATCCACTGGAAGTCAGGCTTCATGTCAGAAAGTCGAATCTTAATCCCTTTTCTCCCTCTAAATAAAATCGCTATTCCAACAGCTGCTGATATCCCTTGGGTGATCACACTTGCCACAGCCGCCCCAGCCACTCCGTATCCTTCGATGGATCCAAAACCAAAAATAAACAATGGGTCCAAAACCAAATTCAACAACACAGTGCCAAGCACGATGTACATCGGCATCAGCACATTCCCAATCCCGCGCATTAAGGATTGGAAGGTGAAAAACATAAAGAGAAATACGAATCCAAAGGAGGAAACCTGGAAATACTTAACTGAGTCGTCCAAGGTTTCTGGACCTGCACCGACCAAATTCATCAAAGGTGAGGCGACCAAATAGCCCAGCACCGCCAGCATAGCAGAAACGAAAAATATCACAAAAATCGTCTGCGAAGCGCTAAAATCAATCATTCGCTGATCTTTAGCGCCTTTGTATTGAGATACTATCACTGTTCCAGCAAGCGTCAATCCAGCTCCTAAAGAAAGAACTAGAAATAATATGGGAAAGCTAATACTCACTGCCGCAACGGCATTTGCGCCTAATCTTCCCAACCAAAAAGTATCAATCAGCTGGTAGGCAGTCTGCAGAATATTGGCCATAATAATAGGCCAAGCCAGCGTAAAAAGGCTCCGTATTAAACTCCCTTGTGACAAATCTGACTTTTTACTCATGCCTCTTAAATCTTGCTTTTCACTTGATCGCCTAAGATGCTAGTAAAATTCTGGAATCAGAAATTCTCTTGCCCAGAACTCAGTTTTCTAACCCAAAGTTTTAAACATTTTTGGTATAAACATTTCCAAATCTATCCTTCACTTCGACCATCAAATTGTCTTTTGACTCTGGTCTAAAAAAGAACATATGGTCATTCAACTGAGGCTCAACCCATTCTCTCCTTTTTGGGAGTTGTGGCCCGGTATGTAGCTCCATGCTCCAAGGATCTTTGGCTACGATTCTCTCAGGAGCTCCTTTTTTCATTCCATTTTCAAACCAACTGATTTCCCAGGCCTGATCATAATTCCAGCAATTCAAGCTCATCTGATTAGGAAAATCCGGATGATATCCAGCCTCATACACACGGAATTGCTCATTGATATCCAGGCCAGTCCCCTTGTATTGCCATTTCAATTCCGAACCTCTAGCTTCATAGACAGCATAGCCACTCGGCGTACCATCAAAGCAAATCGGCCCTGACCACCATGCACCACAGACAGTTCCATGACAATGCTCATACACATGACCTTGAATCATATTATCATTGAAATGCGTGTGGCCTGACATCAGGTGGGCATTGTACCCTTCCAGCAAACGATACAAATGCTCTCGATTGCTGACCGTACCACCAATCGTATCACGGTCAGGATATCGAGTAACTGCGCCTGTGTAACTCGGAATATGCAGGGAAACGACCACTGTTTTGCCTTTCTCCACATGAGAAAGATCCTGCTCCAACCATGCTAATTGCTCCTCGCCCAAGTAGCCTATGTATTTATTTCCTATGTAAAAAACATCGTCCAAGACTACATAATGCACTTCTCCTCTATTCCAGGAGTAATATGTTGGACCAAAATGGCTTCCAAATGTCTTACTACTCAAAGCATCGGATCTGACTCCCAAATCCATATCATGATTGCCTATGACCTGGAAAAAAGGAATATCATACATCTGTATACTCTGGTTGTATTCCTTGAAAAGCTCTAAATGATCGAAAACCAAGTCACCACAGCCAATCCCAAAAAGATTGGGATCATTGAGTGATTTGATAGTTTGCTGCACATCCGGAGCTGCCACGGTCAGCAGCTGATTGGCTTCGTAGTCATTTTGAATTTGTGTGTCCGAGAGCAAAAGGAAATGATGGTTTTCATCACTGGCGCCAGACTTCTTGAGCTCAAAACCAATATTCTGCTCTGACTTGATTTTATCTATTTTTTGAAAAAATTGAGCAGAACCATTCGCCTGTTTTTTAATCTCAAAACCTGAAGGAATCGAGATAAACACAAAATCACGGTCTGAACCTGAGAACAAATCAAATTCACCCGAGGAATTCGTCAACACCACCGAGCGTCCATCGGAAACAGCAACTCTATGAATTCCTTGTCCACTTCCATGCACTCTACCTCTCACTCTAATGGGTTTGAAAGGAGCATTGTCGCCTTGGATAGAATCGGATTGAATTCCTGCCAAAACAACATTACTCATCCCCATCCATGCAGCAGAGGTAAGTCCAAGGGTTTTGATAAAGTCGCGTCTTTTAAACATGGTTTTAGGGTTTTATGAAAAGATGTGGCAGTCTATCGCCTAAGGGTTCATTAAAAATGCATTTAGATACTCAATCTAAGAACATCATTTATCAAAAATATCAATTTGTTAATCTTAAGGACAAGTTCAGTTTCCCAAGAACACTTTCTAACATTATTGCATTTTAGCCTAATAATCAAGAAATTAAGCTAAAGTTATATTTCGTTTTTTCTTAAATTTTTAGACCATGGCTAGGAAATTTTCGGATCTGCACTGTCATAACCATATGCGTGCTCATCTCCACATGCAGGAAAAAAGATCAACCTATGAGAAAAAGGACGAATTCAGTCCTTGGACAGTAATTTCATCCAACAGAGCCGGTTACGTAAAAGGCAAAATGGGAGCTTCCTACAGCCAATGTGACCTGGTTAAAGCCTGGAATGGAAATGTACGACTGACTTTCAACTCCCTCTATCCACTTGAGCGTCAGTTTGTGCTGGGCTTGGACAAAATCAATTCAAGTGATTTACTCAATATTGTGGTCGGGGTGAGCACTCATGATAAACTCCCGCTTAGAGATCTAATCCAGACTTTTTACATGCGGATTCCCCGAAAAACAGTCAATCATGTGCAATCTGAAAAGTACGATTACTGGGAATCCTTGCAACGGGAATTTGAGTTTGTGCTCATGGATTCTGGGAAGAGGATTGATTGCAATAAAATTCACACCACCGGAGTAATTCGGAGGATTTTTGAAAATGAGAAAAAACGAGCGACCAAGTTTAGGAATGAACTTTGGGCGGAAAATGCTCGGTATTTGATCCCTGAGTCTGCCGAGGCATTAGCAGAATCACTTCAAAGCGACGATGAGATCACGATGATCCTGACCATTGAAGGGTCTCATGCATTGGGAACTGACCTGTTGGAAAAGGGAAAAATCAGCATTGATGAAATCTCCAAGCGTATTCAATTGATTAAAAACGAGTGGAAAGTGCCCGTTTTCTTCATCACATTTTCCCATCACTTCAACAATAATCTTTGCGGACATGCGCACTCCATTCCTGACAAAGGCAAGATTTTATTGAATCAGGTCAATAATATGAACAAGGGCTTTACCGATCACGGAAGAAGGATTGTGCTGGAATTATTGGGTCTGGATAACAACCTCCAAAAAGACTTAAACTTAGGATACCGGATTCTCATTGATGTCAAGCACATGAGTGCATGCGGCAGACAAGAGTATTACAAGCACATCGTCCGTCCCTGCCTCGCAAAAGGTGACAAAATCCCAGTTATAGCTTCTCATTGTGGTTTTTCTGGGGTCAAAACCTTGCAGGATCACATCAATTGCTTTCACAAGGAAAAAGACGATTTCTCAGATGAAAGCAAAAAATACAATGCCTGGAATATCAATATCTGTGAGGAGGATATAGAAATGATCGTGAAAACGGATGGACTTTTCGGTCTTTCCTTTGATCAGCGAATTCTTGGAATCACCAAAGAGAGCAAAAAAACAAAGAGAAATGGGATTGAATTGCTTTGGGATAATATCGAAGGCATAGCCAAATCCGCCTTTGGCAACCCGAATCTTAGCGAAGCTGAAAAATTGAAAGTCTGGAAATGCATGACACTGGGTACCGATTTCGAAGGACTTATTGATCCTATTGACCACTATCCTACCGTGTTGGAATTTGAGCTTTTTTCTAATAATCTGATTTTCGTAGTCGAACAAGCCCGCAAAGACCCAAAAGCCAAGCACCTAGCCCATCTCAAATCACGCGAAGACACCGAAGCTCTGGTAGATGATTTTTGCTATAATAATGCGGAAGCTTTTGTGAAAGCGAATTATCCTTGCTGACACTACTATTTGCAATTATATCAGTACCCTACATTGATTATCAGGCTGGAAGACGGGAGACCGAAGACCGAAGTGACCTCAATGGTATAGTTTGGTATCGCATAATTTGCTTTTAAGCTTCCCTCATAAAAATTATATCACCCCCTCGGGGTTTCCCAACATACTAAATATGTTTTAAGCTATAATCCTTTCAGCCCTTCAGGCTTCGGTCATACTATAATTGGCATCTTCTACAATCCAACCGCCACGGCGAGCAATCTCTTTGGGATTAAAAATTAAAGCTTGAAATGACTAGAATAGCCCTGTCTACCCTACATGAATATATAAGCCTGAAGGGCTGGAATAATTGTAGAATTTCTGATTATTATATCAATCAAATTAACCCTGAAAGGGTGAAATGATAGTTAAATCTTTTTACTTAATGACTCCATAAATAATAAGTCCAACTCCAATGGATGGAAGAATGAGTCCCCACGTTTTCATCTTAATGAAAAATAAATCGTTCACTATATCTAAGTACTTTTTCCTGCCTTCTTCGTCAATGTAGTAATCTTCTGCAGTCAATTTTGTCCAGATACCAGTAACAATTAAAACTAAACCCATGAATATCTCAAAGGGAACTTGGTTAGAAAGACCCAAATACTCTTTTAAAAGTGCATTGATAACACCAAGTACTATTGCAGTCGCAATAAAATAAAGGAATATCAAGATTCCTTTTCCTTTCCAAATGATCACTTATTTTTCGTTTTAGTTTTCCTGTAAATCTAGCTCAAATTGATACTTATGTCTTGATTCTTGATTCTAATATCTTGTTACTTAATACTTACGACTTGATACTTAGTAAAATCTACTCTTCTCCAAAAATCTCCTTCACTACCCAGCCTTTTCCCCAGTTCTCTTTTTCCTCTTCAGTCCAAAGCTCAGGGTAGAAAATCACTTTCTGGAAGCGCGGAGGCAGGTATTTCTGCCAGTTTGTACCGCCAGTAGCAGCGATATCCACAGGATCTCTTTGCAAGAAACGTACAGCAGATTTATAATGCGCCAAAGGCCAAAACACATTAGCCTTCAAGTCAAACTGCTTCATCGTCTCCGTCAATTCATCGGAAGGTTCCACCACATCCATATAGCGTTGCCATAGGTTTTTTCGTCTATACCCATCGATAAGGTCCATCAACTTTTTGCTGTATTTCACTTCGAAATTCTTCAGCGTAAGCGTCTTCTCCCCGGTTGCCAATTCAACCGCTCCCTGCTGCCAATACAGATTTTCGAAAATCTCGTCTGTAGGCGTGTGGAAATCAGGATCAGTTCGCTTATCCAAGGCAACGAGATTAAAAGCATCCGCAGCCATCAATTCTATCTCTCTATACTGGGCACTTTGGAAACCACTCGCAGGAAGCAACGACATGCGGAATTTGAGAAATTGCTCTTGCTCCATGCCTTTCCACATCATCGCAAAAGAACCAATCAGCTGATCAAAATACATATTGATCCGCTCCAGCCTAGCTTTGAAAAATTGCTCAGTAATTGGCTGAAGTTCAGCAATCTGCTCCATTTCAGAGATGATCAATTTGAAATAAAGCTCAGTAATCTGATGATAGATGATAAAGATCTTTTCGTCTTTGAAGGAAGTCTTAGGCTGCTGCAGCGAAAGCAACACATCCAAGTTGATATAATCCCAATAGGCCAAATAATCCGCATACTGCAAACCTTCCAGATATGAAAGCATATCCTGCCCCGAAGCTTTGAATTTCTTCTCAAGCAGCTCTATTTTTTCTAATATTTTAGGATCAAATTGGGATTCTGCCATGAGTGCTTTTAGTATAAAAAGGTAGTATTTTCGTCTGCGATCTATTTACTTAGAATCTGCTGGGGATTTTTAAAATCCCGACAAAAGTCACAGATTCATTCTAATAAACCAAAAAAACCATGGAGTCAATTGAAATCCGAAAGTCTTTGAAGCAGGATCTATTTGATGGAGTCGATTTTTTAGACCTAGATGACTTGCTTACTGACGAGCATAAATTGATCAGAACTTCCATCCGAGACTTTGTCAAAAAGGAGATCTCTCCTTACGTGGAAGACTGGGCTCAGAAAGCTTACTTCCCTTCAGACATCGTGAAGAAATTCGGTGATGTGGGCGCTTTTGGCCCTCAAATCCCTGAGCAATATGGAGGCGGTGGTTTGGATTATATTTCCTATGGTTTGATCATGCAGGAGATCGAGCGGGGTGATTCGGGAATGCGATCTACAGCATCTGTGCAAGGTTCGCTGGTGATGTATCCCATCTATAAATTCGGTTCGGAAGAGCAGCGAAACAAGTACCTACCCAAACTAGCTTCGGGAGAAATGCTGGGCTGCTTTGGCCTCACCGAGCCAGATCATGGTTCCAACCCAAGCGGCATGGTCACCAACTTCAAAGATATGGGCGATCATTACTTACTGAATGGTGCCAAAATGTGGATTTCAAATTCTCCCGAAGCGGATATCGCGGTAGTCTGGGCAAAGGATGAATCGGGTAGAATTCATGGCTTGATCGTAGAGCGAGGAATGGAAGGTTTCACTACGCCAGAAACTCATGGGAAGTGGTCGCTTCGAGCTTCCTGTACCGGAGAATTGGTTTTTGATAATGTGAAGGTGCCAAAGGAAAACCTACTTCCTAATAAATCCGGCTTAGGTGCTCCGCTGATGTGTCTGGATTCAGCTCGATTTGGAATCGCCTGGGGCGTGATCGGCGCAGCGATGGATTGTTATGAGTCTGCCAGAAAGTATGCCGCTGAGCGTATCCAATTTGGTAAACCCATAGCAGGATTTCAACTGACCCAAAAGAAACTTTCCGAAATGCTAACCGAAATCACCAAAGCCCAACTTCTAGCTTGGAAGGTGGGTAAAATGATGAATGAGGGAAAAGCCAAAACTGTCCATATCTCTATGGCAAAACGAAACAATGTGGAAATGGCGCTAAACATCGCCCGAGAAGCAAGACAAATCCATGGAGGAATGGGCATCACAGGAGAATATCCGATTATGCGTCATATGATGAACCTGGAATCAGTGATCACCTATGAAGGTACACATGATATTCACTTGCTGATTTTAGGTCAGGAGATTACTGGGATTCCTGCTTTTGTGTGAGTTGTTTGCTGACTCTTTACGCTATGTTTCGACCTTTAACTTTAAGCCTTTTAATTTTAGCATTGTCCTCAAGCAACCACAATTGTTTGGAAGAATTTAACAAGGAGCTAGACGAAGATTATGCTATACTCTTGACCGAATTAACAAACCAATTTGAATCCTTGGTTAAGAATATGGATGGAAACAACTATGCTGAGCAGAGTAGGAATTTCTTGAAGCCAATTGCATCAGGAAATGAAAAACAATTTTATGCTCAAATACCTAAGGATGAAGACTTCGAAAGAAGAATGGTCAAATTGGACACAATGATATTCAAATACAATAACTATCATTCGGAAGATGACTTAACTTACAGATGCAGAGCTAACAAGCCACAAAGCGACTTTATTCATGCTTTAGAAACAGTAAAAGATTGTAATAATTTGATATTAGAGTACACAACAACAATTCAGGAATTCGGAGAAATTGGGCCAGTTCTTACTGCTGAAGGCGCAATCACTAACTTCAGCGATAAGGACTTAAACGATCCAATAATTAAAAGAATTTTAGCAGTTGAAATACTTTTGCCTTACCTATCAACTATTTCAGATAAACACTGAATTCAGTAGAATGTAATAGATACAAAAGCGATTATGCGTCATATGATGAACATGGAAACGCTGATCACTTATGAAGAAACGCATGATATTCACATGCTGATTTGGGGTCAGGAGATTACTGGGATTCCGGCTTTTGTGTAATGGGTTTTACTGAGGAGGGCACTAAGGGAAGCGCGGAGAGCACAAAAGAGAGCTCTAAATTTTGACAAGTAAGATAAATTCGACTTTTCAGACACTTTGTGGAGCATTTAAAAACCTTAATTATCAATCTCATGAGATTAGAATATCTATTTATTAGGGTAGACTAACAATACTAAAAATGATTAAATACTTTAAACAATTCAGGGATTTACCTTTAGAGAAAAGAAGAATAGCAATAATATCTGGCTTAGTAATATTGTCATTTTTTTCACTCCTATTCGCTAATCAATTAGATCTAAAAAAGACTTTAGGTAATACGGTTTTTCAATTCATTGCTTCTTGGTTGCTTTCATTTGTTTTTACACAATTTTATAACAAATATTATAACTCCTCTTCCTTTACTTGGTGGGTTAGGTTTTATGTGTTTATGATCGTAGGTACAATATTTTGGGCATTACTTTTAAAAGTAGAAACAAGTGGAGTTTATACATTCAATTTCTACAAAAACACCTTTACGCATTGCTCTTCGGGATAATGCGCAAAGCGAAACAAGAGAGTACTAACTCCCAAAACATCATGCCCTCCCCCAAAATCAAACATACTCTCCGAATCCTATTTATCCTTGCAAGCATAGGTTCGCTGTATTTTGTTCCTTGGATTTTGGTGAAGGCTTGGATTTTACCACTACCGGATACGGTTCAGGAACAGTTGGAAGAAGGTATTGCAGATGGGTTTGATGGAATGATTGTTTATGTGGATCAAGACGGGAAGGCTCCGGAGTTTTATGCTGATGGCTGGCATGATCGGGAAAAGAAAATACCTGCTAATCCGCAAGCCTTATTCAAGATCGCCAGTGTCAGCAAGCTTTACGTCGCTGTGGCTGTCGCTAAAATGGTCAAAGAGGGACGCTTGTCTTTGGATGAAACACTCGCTGATTACCTTCCCGAACTTGAAGGAAGGATAGAGAATGCGGATAAAATCACTCTGAGAATGCTGGTGCAGCATAGATCTGGCATTCCCGATTTTACCCGTACACCTAGCTACTGGGAAGATCCACCGCAAGCCAATAGTGATAATCTTGAATTGGTGCTGGATAAGCCTGCTGATTTTTCGCCTGATAAAAGCTATGGTTATTCCAATACGAATTACTTGTTAATAGGTGAGATCCTTGATGAAACGCTGGGATATAGCCATCACCAGTTTATCAAGGAGGAAATTCTGATTCCACTTGAACTGAATAAAACCTACAGTTTGCTAAGCGAAGTGGATATAGATGCGGTGATGAGCGGGTATTACGTTGGTTATGAAGAAGACATGAAGTATAATGATTTCATCAACCCTGCCGGATCTATGGTGGCTACCGCGGAAGATGTGGGCATTTTCCTTCGGGCATTAAATGATGGTTCGGTGTTCAACGAAGGCGAACAGGAAATCTATTCCTCCATTTACACTTACGAACATACAGGCCTGCTTCCTGGATATCAGAGTATCGCCAAGTACCACAAAGACATTGACACAGTGGTAATTCAATTTAACAATACCACCAACTTTGATGGCTACGACTGGGGCTTAGCAGAAATCATTTATAACCGTGTCGTGAAGATTGTGAGACGGGGAAGAGAGGAGTAAGAATGTTCTAAGCCTTATCTAAAAAGCTACTTGTTCATTAAGCCAACACGATTCAGCTAATGAATGAAAAAAAACATCGAAAGATAAATTTTAAGTATTTTTGGTAGATGAAAATAAGTGACAAAAATATAGACCATATCAAAAAGCTTTGTAAAAAATACAGAGTGCGGACATTTTCTGCATTTGGTTCAGTTAATAGGGATGATTTTAATGATGATTCCGATATAGACTTTGTTGTGGATTTTAATGAGAATGACCCATTCAAATACGCCGATTTATACTTTGATCTCAAAGAAAATCTTGAGGATTTATTAAAACGCCAGATTGATCTGATTGAAGAAAGGGGAATAAAAAATCGATTTTTTAAAAAGGAACTTGACGAAACAAAAGTTCTGATTTATGGACAATAAGATAAATACTTGGCTGGAAGACATAAATAGATCCATTGATGAAATTTTCGATTTTCTCCCAGAAAAAAGAGATTTCTTCGAATTTCAAGTCGACTTAAAAACAAAAAAAGCCGTTGAGAGAAACATCGAGATAATTGGAGAAGCCATAAATAGGATCTCTAAAAACAAGAGCAGTCAGATTGAAATAAAAAACGCTCAAAAAATAATCGGCACAAGAAATAGGATCGCTCACGAATATGACAATATCTCGGACGAACTTATTTGGACAATTATTATAAGAGAGTTACCCAAGCTTAAAGAAGAAGTAATAAAATTAATGAAGTAAGGATTTATCAAAAAAGCCTCATAAAATCACTTTTACGAGGCTTTTCTTTGACTTATTTCAATTCCTACCGCTTAATCAACTTCCCTACGAAAACTCTGCTATCCTGACTTTCCACCATAATCACATAAGTTCCTGCAGCTAATCGAGATATCGCCAAGGTAACCGAACTTGGACTCTGACGAATCACCTCCACGAGGGAACTGACATCCTTCCCATTAGGATCATAGATTTTCATGGAATTCTCAGCAAACTCCAAATCTCCCAAGGCTTGAATCTCCACTTCAGACGAAGCTGGATTTGGATAGATTTTCAGTTCCTTAGACACTAAGATCCCTGGATTGAAGATGCCTGAAATAGTCATAGTCACTGGAGCAAGGCGAGTCGTGCAGCCAGCCTCATTGGTCAATTCTACAGAGAATTCACCCATCTGGTTTACAGTCAGCTTTTGCTTCGTGTCACCAGCTAGTTTCTCCCCATTTCTAAACCACTGATAAGTGTAATTGCCTTCTGGGGCTTTTAGGATATTTCCATCCACGACGATTTCACCGCTAGGTTTGGCAAGGGATTCAACCACAAATTTCTCCGTTTCGAAAAGACAGCCTCCAGCGTATCTGATGATAGCATGGTAGCTACCTCCTTCTTTCATTTCCAGGGTTTTGCCCGTAGCTCCACTCACTTCAGTTCCATTTCTTCTCCATCTTACCACTTCAAACTCAGCTTCTGATACCAAAGTCAAAACCTGACTTTCTCCTACACAGATAGCCGCTGGACCTTTTACAGTAACAGGCCTAGTATTTACAGCTTTCACAATAGCACTTGCTAGTCTCACTGTATTAAGTCTAGAAGCATCTGTAGCGATAATCTCAATAAATACATTCTTGCCTACATCTTCGCAGGTTATCTTTTGTTTATTGATAGTCAAACTTTCAATACCACAATTGTCTGATAAAGACTTTATGAAATCTTCGGGATTCAAGACCAGCTCCCCAACACTCAAATCAAGCTTAACTTCAAAGTTTTTGGTTTCTAGTTGTGGGAATATTGGATCCTGAACCCTTACCTCAATTTTCTCCTCCCTAGAATTCCCTTTATCATCCGTAATCAATACTGTGATTTGTTGGTAACCTAAATCCTCACAAGAAAAGGATGATTTGCTCAGCACCACGGTGTACTCTAAACTAATAGGCCACTTAGTGAATACTTGTTCAGGTTTTAAAGTTGCCTTGCCATCTTTATCAAGTAACAGCTCGACTTTATCCTTTGTCACTGGCGTCTCAGTAGCTTCTTCAAATCTTACATCTATTGAATTGGAAAAAACAGAACAGCCATTCACAGGCTTTACCTTAGCCCTGTAAACACCCGCCACACTAACGCTAAGCTCTTTCGTAGTATTAGCTGAAAGTTGCTCATCTCCCTTGTACCAAGCCTCTACCGTGTAGTCGAACTCTGAACCCAGAGTCAATTTCACTGTGCTTCCTTTCACTCCTTTTGTAGGGCCGCTTATTGATATCTTTTTACTTTCTGTGGTCTCTATCGTCAGGTAGGCAACCGACTCGGTTGCATTCCCTGATTTATCTTTTACCAAGAGATTAACTTTAATTGGAGTTTTGGTCGTAAGATCCCCGCAACCAAGGGTCTTGGGAGTTATTACTACCTCTAGCTCATCACCGCAGTTATCGCTCAAGCTTTGAATGAAAAAATCAGCTTTAAGTTCGAATTGTTTGCTAGTCACTAGATCAATCACCGCGGTATAATTCTTCACCTGAACCTTTGGAGCGATTTTATCCAACACCGTCACCTTCACTACTCCAGTCCATTTGACTTCCCCAGCTTCAGAAACCTTGACTTCCACTTCTTTTATCCCCAAATCAGTACAGGAATAGGCTAACTCTCTGGAAAACTGATAAGTGTAGTCAGCGGAATATCCAGAAGTAAAATAGCTTGAAGCTACGGTAGACACTACTCCATTTTCATCGAGATTAAGCGTAAGAGCATCCTTGAACACAGGAGTTGCAGCAGTTTTGCGCAAGGGGATTTTCAAATTGACCACATCTTTGTAAACCCTTCGTTCTACCTTCTGGAGATTATAATTTTGATCCACCACAGGAAAGGAATAAACAGGAGTGAAATTGACCAAAGCATATTCCTGATCGCCTTCCAGGCTTCTTTCCAGATTCACTTCCAAATGTCCATAATGCTTTCCCCCATCTACTAACACAGGATTGGCACCGGATGTATTCCACTCTTCTACCGAACTCTGATCAGCAGACCATTTTCTATATTGGTTGTAATCTAGGGTGTTAAATGGATTGCCAAACCAATCTCTCTTTTCACCTCGCAGTCCATCGCCGGCAACGCCCACATCGTAATACATCACGCCCTTACCGTCGCTATCCTCATCCACAAAACTTCTTTCAAACAATTCATCATGTCCTGAGAACACCGCAACAACTCCATACTCTTCTAACATTGGATTGATCACCCTCATCGGAGTACCAACTTGTCCTATAGAAAGCTCATGATTCAAAGGCACGCCATGTTCACCAGAAGAAAAAGCAATGTGATGGTATTGTACAAAGATCAATTGGCCATTTTCACTGGCATTTTTCAGGTTTTCTTCCAACCAAATATATTGGTCACTTCCAGGTCCATAACTGCTCAAATCATTTCCTCCAGCCGCATTGTATTGTGCTTGAGTATAGTTCTCCTGTGTGTCAGTACCTGGCAGGGTATATTGTTTTCCTGTAAGTTTTGGCTGCCCGTCGAAATCAGCAGCCGTCTGATCTGGAGTACCATTGCTGGAGTCTAGTGTCAAAATAGTCACTGGCCCATAATCTACGCGATAATAACTCTGACGATGTTTTTGTAGTGGATCTTCTGTCGGTGTTTCAAAATACGCGTGGAAACGCTTTCTACCCAAAACCGGGACGAAATCACCTTTTTCATTGGTGCCGTATCCGCCATTTATCCCTCCATACGCTTCCCAATTTCCCAATGCTGGAATGATTGCATAGCTGGACAAACCAGCTCCTTTTTCACCTGCATTTTGTCTAAAAAACTCATCCCAACCTGGCTGATATCCAGCTCCCTGCACCAAGTCTCCTGGCATGATGATAAAGTCAGGATCGCGTGAATTTATAATCTTCAGGTTTTCACTATATCCCTTTTCCTCCGTCAAAAAATAGTTGGGAAGCTCAAGGCCTTGCTCTATAGTAGTTCCAAACTTCTCCTTCCACAGGTCAGGAATAGTATTAATCGGTCGAACTAATGGACTTCCCGGATACCATGCCCTATTAGTAACTCTACCTCTGGGGTCTGTTTCAGAATCTGCCAAAGCTATGAATCTGATTTTCTCCCAGCTACTTTTGGAAGAAGGCATCGTGAAATCGCCTGAATAATCTACTCCTCCAAGAGTCACCACATAATTCACCTTGGTATCGGCAGGTAGATCCACAGGATATCTATATCGAAACACCTGATCACTTCCGAGCCAGCTCCCCTGCTCCAAACCTTCAAGAACTTGATTTTTTTCTGGTGTAGTGTAATAAATTTCAGGAACAGATTCAGCTGCAATTTCGCCTTCATAGATCACCGAACCACTAGCATTGGTGAGCTTAATAGAACTTGCAGTTTGAGAATTACTAAACCAAGTCAATTGAATTTTTCCCTCCCCATACACTTGTAGGTAAGGATAGATCCTAAATGGATTCACTCCCGAGATTTTCAGAGAAGCGAAAACTATAAAAATCAATAACCCAACTACAAACAGTATATGCTTTTTCATAATCAAACAATTGAGGTGAATAAAGCACAGCTACATAATAAGCATAAGCTTTACAGGCACCAAGCTACAAAATATCAAGCTATTTGATAGATATCAAATAATCAAAACGAGCTTTTCCTCAACTATTCCACCCTACTTTTGAGCAGGAATAATTGCACTGGATTTAGCGGATCATTGGTGAATATGTAAATGTTTCGCTGATCTATCCCTTGTCTTCCCTTAGGGTCAAAAACCACTTTAAGTAAAATAGATTCGCCTGCTTCCAACGTAGTTTTCGGCAACTCAAGTTTAAGGCATTCACAATTCCCCTGTACTTTTTTGATTTCCAGCACTTGTTTACCTCTATTGTTCAAGACCACATTCACTACTTGAATAGCATTTGCTTTAATCGTTTTCAAGTCTTTCTCTCTTGGATCGATCACGAGCTGAGGAACTAGATTCAAGTCATCTTTAGCAAAAGGCGCATAGTATTCAAAAACATCAGCCAGTACATCAAGCTGTATAAAAGTGGTGCTGTCTTTCCAATTAAGTGAAACTTGATCTTCGAAATAACCCAGGTCATTTTTCAACTTCCCATCATAAAGAACCTGAAGTAATCCTCGGTCATTTGGCATAATAGAATCCGTGAGCTGGCTAAACTGAATGTACTCCGGACCTGCAAACTGAAGGCTGTCTTTGTAAAAAGGAGTTTTGCCAAAATTGTAAACCTCCACCTGCTTCAATTTTGGTTGATTAGTAAACACCTCGCCCACATTTACCTTGGAAAGGCGAAAGCCCAAATCCCCTTTACGAGTTCTATACGTTCCTGCAGGGTCACTTGCTCGTGGAATAGCATTTCCTTCGATATAAAGCGTATCCTGCACACCGAATAAATTACCTTTCACAATGATCATCCTAGAAAACAAACCAGCGCCTGAAGAAGGGTCAAATGACACTTGCAAAACCCCACTTTCTCCTACCTGCAAGGTGTCCTGAGTGTATTCTACGGTGGTACAACCACAATCCGTCACAACAGTTTCGATGAAAAACAGAGAATCCTGCGTATGGGTAAACTGAAATTCTGCTAACTGCGGACCCTGCTCTTCCAGAACAGTTCCCAAATCCACCTTATTCACTGCCCAGATCAACTTTGGTGTTATAGTCTCTTGAGCCAGTGTAAGTTGGGAGAAAAAGCAAAGAAATAAGAGGGTGTAAAGGGTCTTTTCAATTCTAATCATGCCCGCAATTAACGCATAATTTCAAACGTATTATAGGCTGATTTACTTAATTTGCAGCAAAATCAGACCAATGGCAAGAGTACTTACAGGCATTCAAAGTAGCGGCAGACCACACTTGGGGAATATTCTCGGTGCGATCATCCCTGCTATTGAATTGATCAAACAGAACAAAGAAGAATCTTATATTTTTATCGCAGACTTACACTCACTCACCACTTCTAAGGATGGGGAACTGAGAAAGCAAAACACACTGGCTGTGGCTGCTGCATGGCTGGCTTTCGGATTGGACATAGAGAACACTACGTTCTACCGCCAGTCCAGAAGACCTGAAGTCGCGGAATTGAATTGGTATTTGAACTGCTTCACACCCTTTCCTATGCTTGCCAATGCGCATAGTTTCAAGGATAAGGCGGAAAAGCTATCTGATGTAAATGCGGGTTTGTTTACCTACCCGGTATTGATGGCCTCAGACATTTTGCTGTATTCTGCGGATTTAGTTCCTGTCGGAAAGGATCAAATGCAACACTTGGAAATGGCTAGAGATATCGCCTCCACCTTCAACAGAATCGTGGGCGAAGACATCTTGACTATTCCAGAAGCCAGAATCGATGAAGTGGTGAAAACCATCCCAGGTACGGACGGCCAGAAGATGAGCAAGTCTTACAATAACTTCATTGATATTTTCCTTCCTGAAAAAGCACTGAAGAAAAATGTAAACAGCATCGTAACGGATAGTAAGGAACTAGAAGAACCTAAAGATCCGGATACAGACAATGTATTTAAGCTTTACAGTTTGATAGCTTCAGAAGAGCAGACCAAGCAAATGCGAGCAAACTACGAAGGTGGAAATTACGGGTATGGGCATGCAAAGAAAGAATTCATGCAGCTGATCCTAGATAAGTACAGGAAAGAGCGCGAGTTATTCGACTTCTATATGAGTCATCCAGAAGAAATTGAAATGAAGCTTGCCGCTGGCGAAGAAAAAGCCAAAGCTGTAGGAGCAGAATTACTCGATAAAGTAAGAGTGAAGCTGGGGTTTAAGTAAACATTCAACCTTTGAGGTGTTATTTCGAATGAGGAACGAAGGAGAAATCTCCTCGAAGGTTTGATATCTTATTTTACAAAAAATGGCTCCGTCATAGTTGATGGAGCCATTTTCATTTCTATTACTAATCGTGCCTTTGGCACTCTGTCAAACTCACTCATCATCCTAACCCA
>TARA_R110002072_G_scaffold240223_7_pt1 | contig 120875 bp, 119 predicted proteins | sample TARA_R110002072 | Tara Oceans TARA_R110002072 (sample SAMEA4397118) | marine metagenome | biome: Polar Biome; feature: [SRF] surface water layer (ENVO:00010504); material: water (ENVO:00002006), including particulate matter (ENVO:01000060) such as... | depth 5 m
TCCCTGTGAACGCTCCTCTTTCTAATAAATGGTTTTTCCATACACGGAGTTCTTATGTCCGCTATCCGGCTATTCACCGCAGTGTGGCTGTTGGGTGCCGTCAGCTTTGCTCGCGCAGAGCCTTTGGTTCTGCTGACTGAAAACCTGCCGCCGTTCAGCATGGCGGCTAACGGCGGCAACTTCGCCAAGGATGCTGATGTTCAGGGCATTAGCGGCGATACAGTGCGTGCGCTGTGTAGCAAGGCACAGCTTGAGTGCCAGATGATCCTGCGCTTCCCGTGGGATCGTCAGTACAAGCAGGCATTAGAGAACAAAGGGTATGGGGTGTTTTCCACGATTCGTACGCCGGATCGTGAATCGTTGTTCAAGTGGGTTGGGCCGATTGCCGTGAGCGACTGGGTGTTGCTGGCCAAGGCTGATAGCAGCATTACGTTGAACAGCCTGGATCAGGCCGGTGCCTACAAGATCGGCGGTTATCGCAATGATGCGATTTCACAGTTTCTGATCGACCGTGGCGTGACGGTACAAACCAGCCTGCAGGACAAGGAAAACCTCAACAAGCTGGAGAAGGGCGTGATCGACCTATGGGCCACCGATGAAGTCGGCGGGCGCTACATGGCTAAGCAGTCGCCACTGGGTGCGCTCAAGGTGGTACATCGCTTTAACAGTGCTGACCTCTACTTGGCGCTGAATAAAGAGACCCCCGATGATGTGGTGCAGAAGTTGCAAAAAGCCTTGGACGATATGCGCGCTCAAGGTGGATTGACCGCTATCAAAGACGGTTATCTTTAACCCGCTGCTGTCGATCCCCTCGGCAAACCTGGGCTGGGCTTAGCCGGACGTGCTGGGTATGCTTGCATGCTCAGCCCAACTATCGATGTGAGACATCATGTTTAAACACTTACTAGCCGCCCTTGCCGGCACAGTTATGGTGCTTGCGGGCAGTGCTCGGGCCGAAATTGACCCGAACTACCGCATGGTTCTACTGACCGAGAATTTCCCGCCGTACAACATGGCGATCAACGGCAAGAACTTCGCTCAGGAAGACAATATTGACGGCATTGCCGTAGACATCATCCGTGAGATGTTCAAACGTGCCGGCATTCAATACAACATGACTCTGCGTTTCCCTTGGGATCGCATCTACAAGCTGGCGCTGGAAAAGCCTGGCTATGGCGTGTTTGTGGCGGCGCGCTTGCCGGAGCGTGAGGCGCTGTTCAAGTGGGTCGGTCCGATTGGCCCGGATGACTGGGTACTGCTCGGCAAGGCCGATAGCAGCATTACCCTGAACAGTCTGGACGACGCCAAACAGTACAAAGTTGGCGCCTACAAGGGCGACGCGATTGCTGAGCACTTGCTGGAAAAAGGCCTGGAGCCGATTACCGCCTTGCGCGACACGGAAAACGCCAAGAAGCTGATGGCCGGCCAGATTGATCTGTGGGCCACCGGTGACCCCGCCGGTCGCTACCTGGCCAAGCAGGAAGGCATCTCCGGGCTGAAAACCATTCTGCGTTTCGATAGTGCAGAGTTGTATCTGGCGCTGAATAAAGAAGTGCCGGATGAAGTTGTACAGAAGCTGCAAGCCGAGCTGGACAAGATGCGCAGCGAAGGTTTTGTCGACGATATTCTGAACAACTACCTGTAATACGCAAAACCAGTGGGCCGGTCACAAACCGGCCCGCGGCCATGGATGGTTGACGCCGCGTACCATACGTCGCCGGGCACCCGCCCGAGCAAGGATGCCGCTAGCCATAATCACAATTCATGCGAGCGGAATGACCTATGTTGAAAACCCTGAAAGCCAGCCTGTTGTTCGGGCTTGTTCTGAGTGCCTGTGCTGCCCGTGCAGAGCTTCCAGCCGATTACAAAGTGGTGTTGCTGACCGAGAACTTCCCGCCGTTCAACATGGCGGTGGATGACAAGAACTTTGCCCGTGATGACGGTATCGACGGCATCAGTGCCGAGATTATCCGTGCGATGTTCAAGCGTGCCGGCATCAACTATACGCTGACCCTGCGCTTCCCTTGGGACCGCTTGTACCGCCTGACCTTGGACAAACCCAACTACGGCTTGTTCTCCACCACGTTCACTGCTGAACGTCAGCCTCTGTTCAAGTGGGTGGGGCCATTGGCTAAAACCGGTTGGGTGCTGCTGGCGGCGCCAGGTAATAACGTCAGTGTCGCTAGCCTCAAAGATGCAGCGCAATATCAAATTGGCGCCTACAAAAATGACGCGGTTAGCCAGCATCTGGAAAGCCAGGGGCTGAGTCCGGTCAATGCGCTGCGTGATCAGGAGAACATCAAGAAGCTGCTCAGCGGCAAGATCGACCTGTGGGCTACCACTGATCCCGTGGGGCGCTATCTGGCCAAGCAGGAGGGCGTCAGTGGTCTGAATACCGCGCTGCGCTTTAACGAGGCTGAGCTGTACCTGGCGCTTAACAAGGACACCCCGGATGAGGTGGTGCAGCGTCTGCAGAAAGCATTGGATGAACTGCGCGCCGAAGGCTTTATTGACGAGATGACCAAAAACTACCTGTAGTCGCAGGCGTTATTAAAAAGCCCGACCTTGATTACTCAAGGTCGGGCTTTTTTTAGCGCTGTGCCTCTACAGGTGAAACCTAGTCGCCGCGGGTGACGCTCAGGCCCTTGAGCAGGTTGAGGGCTTGGCTGAGCTGGTAGTCGTCATCCTGTGGGCGTATCGGCGCGCTGGTCTTGCCTTTGCTTGGCTTATCGGCGCCGCCGTTGCCATTGCCCAAGTGACCTTGCAGGTCGGCTTCCTTGATGGTTTCGTCGCCCTGTTCGCGGGTCAGCTTGGCGCGCGCCACTTCGATGTCCGGCACGATACCTTGAGCCTGAATCGAGCGGCCGTTAGGCGTGAAGTACAACGCCGTGGTGAGCTTCAGGGCGCGATCATTGTTCAGAGGTAGCACGGTCTGTACGGAGCCCTTGCCGAAGCTATCAGTGCCCATCAGCACGCCACGCTTGTGATCCTGCAGGGCACCGGCGACGATTTCGGAGGCCGAGGCGCTGCCGCCGTTGATCAGCACGACCAGCGGCACGCCTTCACTGGCGTCTGCCGGATCGGCATTGAAGCGCAGTTCGGAGTTGGCGATGCGTCCTTCGGTGTAAACAATCAGGCCTTTCTTGAGGAAGTGGTCGGTGACTTCCACGGCTGCCTGCAGCACGCCGCCAGGGTTGTTACGCAAATCGAGCACCAGGCCGCGCAGCTTCTTGCCGTTGTCTTTACGCAGTTTAGCCAGGGCCTTGCCGACTTCTTCACCGCTGTTGACCTGGAACTGGGTGATGCGTATGTAGCCGTAGCCATCGTCAAGCAGCTGGCTCTTCACGCTCCTGACCTTGATCACGGCGCGTGTCAGTTCAACATCGAAGGGCTTGCCGCCTTCACGCACTAAGGTCAGTTCGATGTCAATGCCAGCTTTGCCGCGCATCTTCTCCACGGCTTCCATCAGCGATAGGCCCTTGGTTGGCTGGCCGTCGATCTTCACGATAAGGTCGCCTGGCTGGATGCCGGCCGCAGAGGCTGGGGTGTCATCAATCGGCGAGACCACCTTGAGGAAGCCGTCCTCGGTGCCGAGCTCAATGCCCAGGCCGCCGAATTCGCCGCTGGTGCTCTCCTGCAAGTCGCGGAAGGCTTCCGGCTCCAGGTAGGCCGAGTGCGGGTCAAGGTTGCTGAGCATGCCCTTGATCGCGTTTTCCAGCAGGGTTTTGTCCGTGACCGGCTCAACATAGGCGGACTTGATGCGATCCATCACCTCGGCAAAGGTACGCAGGTCGTCCAGCGGCAGTGGCGCGCTGTCGTTGGCGGTGGCCGGTGCTTCGGCTGGCGCGGCAAAGGCGGCAGTGCTACCCAGCAGGGTAACGGCCAACGCGAGGGCGGTGAGGCGGAACAGATGCGGCATGTCGAACTTACTCCTGTCCTGAATCGGTAATCGCAGCACTTATCCTTGTGCGCGGCACCATTGAGCGGGGTCGATCGGGCGGCCCTGCTGGCGAATTGCGAAATACAGTGCTGAGGTTTCCTGGCCACCGCTGTTGCCAACGGTGGCGATGGCTTCGCCGGCTTTGACCACATCCCCGGCGTCTTTGAGCAGGCTCTGGTTATGCCCGTAGAGGCTCAGGTAGCCGTTGCCATGGTCGAGAATGACCAGAAGCCCGGCTCCACGCAACCAGTCGGCAAACACCACGCGCCCGCCATGCACGGCATGCACCTGGCTGCCAGCGGAAGCGCCGATCAGCACACCGTCCCATTTGGTGCGAGCATCGCCGCCGCGGGGGGTGCCGTAGCGGGCCACTAGGCGACCATTGACCGGCCAGGGCAGTTTGCCGCGCGCTTTGGCAAATGGGCCGCCGAAGCTGGCGCCAGAACTTACCAGTGGACCTGTCGGCGCGGAATTAGTGCTGTTGCGCGATTGTTCACGTTCGGCGAGCAGGGCTTGTTGACGCGCGGCTTCAGCTTCACGGGCCTGGCGGGCAAGGGTTTCTTCAATGGTTTTCAGCACGCGGGCAAGGTTGGCTTGTTCCTGCTGGCGGGCCTTGAGCTTATGGTCGCGAGCGGAGAATTCCTTGTTCAGCTTGACCAGGGCCAGCTGACGCTCCTTTCGTACGCTGGCGAGCTGTTCGCGGCGACCATCCAGGGCACTTTTCTGCTCCAGTAACTGGTTCTGATGGTTGGCGATGTCCATTTCAACATTGGCCAGCTGGCGCAGGGTTTCATTGAAGGTCGCAAGTTGTTCCATGCGCGCTTCGCTGAGGTAGTCGTAGTAGGTCAGGGTGCGTGAGAACTTTTCTGGGTTCTGCTGGTTGAGGAGCAGCTTGACGTACTCCTGGCGCCCGCTCTGGTAAGCGGCGCGCGCCTGGATGCCGATCAGGCGTTGCTGTTCAAGGCGCGCGCCCTCAAGTTTTTTTTTCTCGGTACCGAGGCGCTGGATTTCCTCTTCGCTTTTTTTCAGGTCCTGCTGCAGGCCTTTGACCTGCTTCTCCAGCTGGCCCATTTCGCTTTCGGTTTTCTTCAGGTCTTTCTGCACGCCGGATTTCTCCTGCTGCAGCTTTTCCAGCAGTTGCTTCAGCTCGGCGACATCGGCGCGAGCGGCGTCCAATTGCTTCTGCGCATCGCTCTTCTCGTCGGCGATGGCAGGCGTCAGCAGGAGGGTCAGGAAAATAAGGGCGAGGGCACGAAACATGGGGCTGGCAGCACCTGGGGCAAGGACGCGCCTAGTATGCCTAAAAAAACAGCGGCAAGCTGCATGTCATCAGCGCTGTGCGCGGGGCTGCCCCAGCAGCGTGAAGCAGCCGGCAATTTGCCCGCAGGCCAGGCGTTGCACCTGGCTGCGGGCGGCGGTTTAGTTCAGTTCGACGATGCTGGTGCCGGTCATTTCCGCAGGTACTGGCAGACCCATCAGGGTCAGCAGGGTTGGGGCCACGTCGGCCAGCACGCCGCCTGGGCGGATAGTCGCTGGGCGCTTGCCGACATAGATAAATGGCACCGGCTCGCAGGTGTGTGCGGTGTGCGCCTGGCCGGTGCTTTCATCGGCCATCTGCTCGACGTTGCCGTGGTCGGCGGTGATCAGCGCTTCGCCGCCGACTTTGTCCAGCGCGGCAACAATACGGCCGACGCAGCCGTCCAGGCATTCCACGGCGGCCACGGCAGCGGAAAACACGCCGGTGTGGCCGACCATGTCGCCGTTGGCGTAGTTGACGATGATCACGTCATACCGCTGGTTCTCGATGGCGTCGACAATGCGGTCGGTGACTTCCGGCGCGCTCATCTGCGGCTGCAGGTCATAGGTGGCGACGTTCGGCGAGGGGATCAGGATGCGCTCTTCGCCGGCAAAGGGTTCTTCACGCCCGCCGGAGAAGAAGAAGGTGACATGGGCGTACTTCTCGGTTTCGGCAATGCGCAGCTGGGTTTTGCCGTTATTCGCCAGGTATTCGCCGAGCACGTTGGTCAGGGCTTCCGGCTTATAGGCGCTGGGCGTCGGGATGCTTGCGGCGTACTGGGTGAGCATGACGAAGCCGGCCAGTTGCGGCACGCGCGTGCGCTCGAACTCCTTGAAGCCTGGCTCGACAAAGGCACGGGTTAGCTCGCGGGCGCGGTCGGCGCGGAAGTTCATAAACACCACGGCGTCGCCGTCTTCCATCCGTACTGGCTCGCCGATGGTGGTGGCTTTGACGAATTCATCGCTTTCGCCGCGTTCATAGGCAGCATTCAGGCCTTCCACGGCAGTGGCGGCGTTGAACTGGCCGTTACCGTCGACCAGCAACCCGTAGGCCTGCTCGACGCGGTCCCAGCGGTTGTCGCGGTCCATGGCGAAGTAGCGGCCGCTGAGGCTGGCGATGCGGCCCTTGCCGAGTTTGGCGAAGGTGGCGTCGAGCAGCTCGATGGACGGCTGCGCGCTTTTTGGCGGCGTGTCACGGCCATCGAGGAAGGCATGCAGGTAGATACGCTCGGCACCGCGCTGGGCGGCCAGTTCGGCCATGGCTACCAGATGGTCCTGATGGCTGTGCACGCCGCCGTCGGAGAGCAGGCCGAGGATATGCACGGCCTTGCCGGCGCTTACCGCCTTGTCCACGGCGCTGGTGATGGCTGGATTAGTGAAGAAATCGCCATCGCGAATCGCTTTGGTCACCCGGGTGAAGTCCTGATACACCACACGGCCCGCGCCGAGGTTCATATGGCCGACCTCGGAATTGCCCATCTGCCCGTCTGGCAGGCCTACGTCCATCCCCGAGCCCGAGATCAAACCGTGGGGCTGGGTGGCGCGCAGATGGTCGTAGACCGGCGTGTTGGCCGCCATGATGGCGTTGGATTCGGGGCTGTCACTGTGGCCGAAGCCATCGAGGATGATCAGTACCAGGGGTTTGGGCGTGGCGCTCATAAAGCTGGTTCGCTCTGGGTCGATGGGCGGGAAACAAGGCTGGGCATTTTACGGCCAAGTGTGGCAAACGTCACCGCCGGGCGGGGTTTGGCCGACCTGTGCGGCTGTGTATACTGGCCGACATTTTACCGCCCCGGAACCGCACAATGCTTGCCAACTTGATTGAATTTGCCACTACCCACTATGTCCTGAGCGGTTTGTTCGCAACTCTGCTCGCGCTGCTGATCTTCACCGAGGCGCGTAAGGGCGGGCAGAGCCTAAGCAGCCGCGAGCTGACCGCACTGGTTAACAGCGAGCAGGGCGTGGTGCTGGATATCCGCGGGCAGAAAGATTTTTCCGCCGGGCATATCGTCGGTGCGCTGAATATTCCCTTCGAAAAGCTCGCTGGGCGTATGGTTGAGCTGGACAAGCACAAGGCCAAGACCTTGATCGTGGTCGACGCTATGGGCCAGCATGCCGGCGCAGTCTGCCGTGACCTGAAGAAGGCCGGTTTTACTGCTGCCAAGCTGTCTGGCGGTGTCGCCAGCTGGCGCGGTGACAATCTGCCGCTGGTGAAGTGAGATGCAGCCTGTCGTCATCTATTCCAGCGACTGGTGCCCGTACTGCATCCGTGCCAAGCAGCTGCTGACTCATAAAGGTGTGGCCTTTAACGAGATCAAGGTTGATGGCAAGCCGGATGTGCGTGCGGAAATGACCCGCAAGGCGCGGCAGACCTCGGTGCCGCAGATTTGGATCGGTGACACCCATGTGGGTGGTTGCGATGACCTTTACGCTCTGGAGCGCGCCGGCAAGCTCGACGCGCTGCTCAAGGCTTAATTCCCTGTTTACCCGTACCTAACGACAAGAAGGCTTTGCCATGACAGAACAAGCTAGCAACGGCGCCGCTCAGGGCGAACAAAACCCGCAATTCTCCCTGCAGCGTATCTATGTACGTGACCTGTCCTTCGAAGCGCCGAAGAGCCCGGAAATCTTCCGTCAGGAGTGGGCGCCTAGCGTCGCCATGGACCTCAATACCCGTCAGAAGGCGCTGGATGGCGACTTCCACGAAGTGGTGCTGACCCTCTCGGTAACCGTGAAGACTGGCGAAGAAACCGCCTTTATCGCTGAAGTGCAGCAGGCCGGTATCTTCCTGATCAAGGGTCTGGACGCGGCTTCCATGAGCCACACCCTGGGCGCGTTCTGCCCGAACATCCTTTTCCCCTATGCCCGTGAAACCCTGGACAGCCTGGTAGTACGCGGTTCGTTCCCGGCGCTGATGTTGGCGCCGGTGAACTTCGACGCCCTCTACGCCCAGGAACTGCAGCGTATGCAGCAGGCTGGCGAAGCGGCAACCGCACACTAAGGTTTGCGGCTGAAACAAAAAACGCCCTATGGGGCGTTTTTTTATGGGCTCCGTTCAGCGTGATCGACGCTACTGGGCGTCGGCAAAACCCTGCTGACGCCAGGCTTCATAGACCGCCACGGCGACGGTATTGGACAGGTTCAGGCTGCGACAACCTTCGCGCATCGGCAGGCGCAGGCGTTGTTCGGGCGGCAGGCTGTCGCGAATTTCCTGCGGCAGGCCGCGGCTTTCCGGGCCGAACAGGAAAGCATCGCCGGGCTGGTAGCTGACCTGGTGGAACGCTTGCGAACCCTTGGTGGTAAAGGCAAACACGCGTGGCTGGCCGATGCTCGCTAGGCAACTGTCGAGATCAGCGTGGCGCTGCAGGGTGGCGTATTCGTGATAATCCAGCCCGGCGCGGCGCAGGCGTTTGTCATCCAGCTCGAAGCCCAGCGGCTCGATCAGGTGCAGGTGGCAGCCGCTGTTGGCGCAGAGCCTGATAATGTTGCCGGTATTGGGTGGAATTTCCGGTTGAAAAAGGATGACGTGAAACATGCGCGGCTCCGAGCTTGAAGACGAGCAGCATTCTACAGACCCGCGCCCCCGTCCGTGGGTGCGGGTGATTGCTTCATTGGCGGTGTTTGGATTTTTGATTGGTTTGATGATTGGCCGGATGTTCCAGCCTGACCCATTGTGGCTTGAGCGTGTTGACGTGCTGGAGCAGCGGTTGGAGTTCTGGTTCAACGTAGAGCCGGTGCCACATGAAGAGCATGTGGGCGGTGTAGTGATCCTGCGCTTGCAGAGTTTTGGGCGCGAGCAGCAAGGCCAGTTAGAAGTACAGGGGCGCTTGGCCAACTGGCGTTTGCAGCGTGAGCGAAGGGATTTGGTCTTGAAGGTGGTGGCGGCCCGTCCTTTGCGCAGTGAATGGCGCGCTGAAGAGGTGGACGGGCGCTGGCGACTGGTGGTCAGCCTGATGGAGTAATAAAAGAGGGGAATCCCCGGCCTGCCTGTACCAAGGTCCCCAAAACTGGGATTGCTTGAGTCTATGCAGGCTGTGTGCCAGTTTTATTACGTTGGCTACAGGCCAAGTAAATAGGGGCTTAGAGCCTGGCGGCCGTTGTTGCCGATGATAGCTAGGGCTGGCGGGGATGAATCATAGCTGTGCATCGGGGTGGCGGATGTGCATTGCTTTGGCGCATTTCCCGCCTCGTTCATGGCGAAGGCCTTGGCGGGGATGGGCGCAGCACGGGGTCGAGGCCTATGCTTTGTGTTATACAGTCTTCAACCAATGTATGGCCTTTTGATGTCGCGTGGCTGTGCAGTTCTGTCTAGCAACTGGCGTTGCTATATGGTTGGCGAAGGTGTTGAGCTCAGGCGGTTGGGTGAGGGGCAGTCGAGGCACGGTTCCAGGCGTTGCAGCAGGGGCATTGATCGGCATCAGGGGCGCGCCTGAATAGCTATTCTAAACTGTGCGGCCGGCAGGATTGCCCGGGTCGCTATGGGTGGTGGGGTTTACAGTTGGCGTGGTTTGCTAAAAGAAAGATAAAAGTCGCCAATGGTTTGCTGGGCATCGAAACCAGTCCTGAAGGTATTGCACTGGCACGCGTGCTACGTGAGCCCGGCCAGCCGCCGCGCCTGCTGGAATGCCAATTCCATGAGGCCGCAAGTGCTGAACAGCCTGCCTTGCTCAAACGCCTGGTCAATGAGCTGGGCTTTGCCGGCATGCCAGTCAACCTGCTGTTGCACCCTGCGACTTACCAGATGCTGCTGCTCGACAGCCCTGATGTACCGGCCACTGAATTGCGTGATGCGATGCGCTGGCGAGTCAAGGAACTGATCAGCGAGCCGCTTGAGAACGTCGTCGTCGATGCGTTCAATCTGCCCGAGGATGCCTACCGTGGGCGCTCACGTATGGCTTATTGCGCCGTCCTGAATAAGGCGCGGATGCACGCTTTGGGGGCCATGTGCAACGAGGCGGGTTTGCGCCTGGGCAGCATTGATGTCACCGAAATGGCGTTCCGCAATCTGGGCGTGCTGGCTGGCAGCGAGGGCATGAGCCTGGCGCTGCTGCGTTTACGCTCTAGTGAAGGGCTGATCGCTGTTCAGCATGGCACCGATTTATATATGGCGCGGCGCATCGAGCAGGGCCTCGACCAGGCAGACCCGGAGTTCTCAGCGATGACCCTGGAGATTCAGCGTTCGCTCGATTACTACGAAAGTCAGCTCGGTAAGGGGTACATCAACCGGCTGCTGCTGTTGCCCATGAAGCGCAATGGCGCCGCAGCCCTGCAAGCCTTGTCCAACGGCTTGGCGGTTAAGCTGCAGGCACTGGACTTGCGTGAGCTGTTTCCGGGCCAAGCCAGCGCCGAATTATCCGAGCAGGAGCAAGCCTATTGCATGGGCGCCGTAGGTGCGGCGCTGCGGCAGGAGGCTGGCTGATGCAAAACCTCAACCTGTATCAGCTTGAACGTACACAACAGAGTGGACCGCGTCCTGCGCAGATGTTGCTGGGCTTAGGCGTCGTGTTGTTGCTGTGCCTGGGCCATGCCAGTTGGCAGGCCTGGCAGCTGCATCACGGCGCACAGCGTCTGGCCGAGAAGCAGCTGCAAGCACAGCAGGAAGAGGCCCAATTGGCATCGGCCCTTGGCAGTTTTATCGAGCCCACGCTGGATGAACGATTACCCGAGGAGCTGGCTGCGCGCGAGCAGGGCAACCGTGAGTTGCAGCGACTGGTCGCTTACTTGCAGCTGCTTGGCAGCCAACGCAGTGCCGGATTTCTTGCACCGTTGGCGGCACTGACCGAGCAACATCCCCCAAGTGGTTTGTGGCTGAACGGCATCAGCCTGCGCGAGGGGGGGCGGCATATTCGTCTGCAGGGGCGTAGCCAGGACCAGGAGTTGCTGCCGGCGTACTTGCAGCGTCTGGGGCAGAGTGCTGTATTCAGCGGGCGTGAGTTCGCGCGTTTCGATGTGCAGCGTGGTGACGATCAACTGCTGCGGTTTGACCTCTCGTCCCAGCTGAAGGATAAGGAGGCCGGCGATGAATAAGTGGCTACAGCGCTGGCAGGGTATGGCCACGCGTGAGCGCTGGCTGACGTATGGCGTGGCGCTGGGTCTGCTCGGGGTGCTCTATGTTCTGCTGGTTGGCGACCCCTTGAGCATGCGCCTGGCCAAGCAGCAGAGTGACTGGCAAGTGGCCGAAGGTCGTCGTGCTGAGGCCGAGAGTGCTCGGTTGGAATTGCAGCGTCGCACAGAGGCTGATCCCAATAAGCAATACCTCAGCGCCCTGAGCGCTGCAGCGGCGAGTCGTGATGGGCTCATCCAGCAGATTGATCAGCACACCGCAGAGCTGATCACCCCGCAGAAAATGCAAACGGTGCTGCAAGAGCTGCTGCGCAAACAACCGCAGCTGCGTGTGCTGGGCATGAGTAGTTTCAGTGAGCCGGTACAGTTGGCTCCTGCCGAGCCGGCTGCGGCGCCGGTAAGCGCTGACAAAGCGCCGCCGACCCCAGCGGTGACACTCTATAAACATGGCTTGGAGCTGCAGCTGGAAGGTGGTTATTTCGACCTGTTGAACTACCTGCAAGCAGTGCACGCCAGCGGTTGGCAACTCAACTGGGACAGCCTGGATTATCAGGTTGGCGAGGCGGGGCCGAGCAAGGCCAGCATCCGTCTGAAACTCTACACATTGAGTCGGTATGCGGGGTGGGTCGGTGTCTAAAGTCCTGTTACTGAGTCTGCTATTGAGCAGTGCGGCACTGGCCGACAATGTGGGTATCGACCCAACCCAGCCACCGCGCGACCTGCTGCCGGCCGCCGCAGCCAGTGGTGACAGTCCGCTGGTGTTACAAGCTATCGTGCGTGGTGCCCAGGGCAGCCGCGCAGTGATTGGTGGACAGAACCTGCGGGTTGGCGAGCGCTATGCCGATGCTCGGGTGCTGGCCATCCATGCGCAGTCCGTATTGATTGAGCGCCAGGGCCAGCAACAGCTGCTGCGCCTGGCTGAACCCGTTATGCAACCGAGCCGATGATGCCCATGATCAGATTTTTGCCCAGTGTCTGTCTGTTGAGCCTGAGCTGTCTGCTTGTGGCCTGCCAGACCTTCAAGGATGGTGACGCGCAACTCTATGAGCATAGCGGCAAGTTGCTGGATGACAGCCTCAAGCAGGCTCAGGCCGCACCCAAGGTGATGCCGCCGCTGGCCGTGCAGGCCGCGTTGATCCCGCCGCTGGGCAGCGGCTTCAGCAGTGGCCCGCGCTTTGATGTGGCTGCCAAGGACATGCCGGCGCGTGAGTTCTTTCTTAGCCTGATGGAGGGCGCTGGGCAGAACCTGGTGGTGCACCCGGACGTGAGCGGCACCATTACCTTCAGCCTGCGTCGTGTCACCCTCGATGAAGTGCTCGCAGCGGTGCGCGACAGTTACGGTTATGACTTCCGCCGTACCAGCTATGGCTACCAGATCCTACCCAATCAGGTGATTACCCGCAGTTACGACATCAACTACCTCAACCTGCAGCGTATCGGCCAGACCGATACACGGGTCAGCTCCGGGCAGGTGGAAAGCACCAGTAACAACAACGCGGGTAGCGGCGTCAGCAACAGCACCAACACCAGCGGCAACAGCAATACTGTGACCACCCTCAACGCCAGCCAGGTCAGCACTTCCAGCAATGTCGACTTCTGGAATGAAGTGCGCCAGGTGGTGGAAATGATCGTGGCGGGTGACAGCAACAGCAGCGTGATGGTCAATCCGCAGGCCAGTCTGCTGGTGGTGCGGGCACACAGTGCTGCTCAGGAAAACGTCGCGCGCTTTCTTGAGCAGGCGCAGATCAACCTGCAGCGGCAGGTGATTCTGGAGACCAAGATCCTCGAGGTGCAGCTCTCCGACGGCTTCCAAGCCGGCATCAGCTGGGACCAGATTGGTGGCGATGTCAGCAGTAACCTGGGGGCTGCGGCGCTGAGTGGCCCAACTGGGGTCAATGGTGTATTCGGCATTGCCCTGACCCTGGGGGATTTCACCGGGCTGATCGAGTTGCTGGAGACGCAAGGTGAGGTACGTGTGCTCTCTAGCCCGCGTATCTCCACGTTGAATAACCAGAAAGCAGTGATCAAGGTGGGAACTGACGAATTCTTTGTCACCAATGTCTCCTCTACCGGTTCCACGGCCACGGTGGGCGGCGTTACTGAGCCGACCCAGGACATCACCCTGACGCCATTCTTCTCCGGCATCTCCCTCGACGTCACGCCGCAGATCGATCAGAACGACACCGTGACCCTGCATGTGCGGCCGACCGTCAGCCGTGTGCGTGATCAGAACAAGACCATCACCCTGGGCGAAGACAATGTATTCAACCTGCCGCTGGCGTTGTCCACCACGCGCCAATCGGACTCCATCGTGCGTGCCCGCAGTGGCCAGGTGGTGGTGATTGGCGGCCTGCTGCAGAACAACAACGAAAACACCGACGCCAGCATTCCCTGGGCCAGCACCCTGCCGATCGTCGGCAACCTGTTCAAGCAGCAGCGCAAAGCACTGCAGCAGAGCGAGCTGGTGATTCTCATGCGGCCGCAGGTGGTCAGTGATGAGGTCTGGCTGAATGAGCTGCGCAAGAGTGCGCAAACCTTCAAAGAGCTGAGATAGGCCGATGTATGAAGCCTTCTTTGGTCTGCACGAAAAGCCTTTCGCGCTGACCCCGAACACCGGTTTTCTGGTGCAGCTGGCGCCCTATCAGGCGTGCCTCAACCTGCTGCGCGTGGCACTCGGTGAAGGTGAAGGGTTTATCAAAGTCACAGGGGAAGTGGGCACCGGCAAGACGTTACTCTGCCGCACGTTGCTCAATGAGCTCGACGCTGAGCGCTTTCAGCTGGCCTATTTGCCCAATCCGGGCATGAGCCCGACGGGCTTGCGCCAGGCTTTGGCGCGTGAGCTGGGTATTGAAGGTATTGAAGAGCTGGATACCCAGGCGGTGCTTGAGGCCTTGCACCGACGGCTGATTGAGCTGGCCGCCGCAGGCAAAAGCACGGTGCTACTGATTGACGAGGCCCAGGCACTGCCTACCGCGACTCTGGAAGCACTGCGTCTGCTGACCAACCTGGAAACCGAGCGGGCCAAATTGCTGCAGGTGGTGTTGTTCGGCCAGCCCGAGCTGGATGCGACCCTGGCGCGTCCGGAGTTTCGTCAGCTGCGCCAGCGCATCACCTTTTCCTATCAACTGCGTGCGTTGGATGTCAAAGACACCAGCCGTTACTTGAACGAACGTCTGGCGGTGGCCGGCTATCGTGGCGAGTCGCTGTTTGAAATGCCCGCAGTGCGGTGCTTGGTACAGGGCAGCGGCGGTATTCCACGATTGCTCAATATCCTGGCGCACAAAGCCTTGATGGTGGCCTTCGGTGAGGGGGTGCGGCAGGTGCGTGTCAGCCATGTCAAACGCGCCCAGCGCGATACTGAAGGTGCGCAACCTTTCCTGCATCGGCGCTCCCCCTGGTTGGGGTGGGGCATGTTGGCCGGTGTGTTGTCGATTATGTTGGTTGTGGGCGCGTGGCCCTGGCTGGCGCACTGGCGGGAGTGGCTGCCATGAGCCTGGTGAACGACATGCTGCGTGACCTGGAAACCCGGCGCGCCGCACCCAGTGAGCGGCTGCAGTTGGATGGGCTGTACGCGGTGGATGAAACGGCTGTGACCCGCCGCGACCGATATGAGCGTCTGCGCCGCAGCGTTGTGGTGCTGGCGGTGGTGGCCGTGCTCGCTGTGCTACTTGGCCTGTTGGTTGATCGGCTGCTCAGCGCAGCGCCTGAGGTGGCCACCGTTACGCCGCCCGTGGCGCCCGCTTCGGCGGTACCGTCGCCGGTGCAGATACTCGATGTGCTGCCGCAACACGATGGCCGTGGCTTGGTGCTGCAGCTGCTGCTGGATCGCAGCGTGGCCTATCAGCGTAACGAAGAAAGTGGCGCTATCAGCCTGCGCCTGAAAGATACCCAGCTGGCCGGTGAACTGCAGCAGGGGCGGTTGCAGCGCGATGGCCGGAGCATTTCCTGGCGGGTGGAGAACTCGGGCACGGATGTGCAAGTCCTGCTGGTCGGCCTGGGCAATAGCTTGGCAGTGGCTGACCGCCTTGAAGCGGCAGGTGACCGCTGGATGCTCTGGATAGACGTGCCGCTGAATACGTCTGTTGAGGCGATTGATGCTCCTTTGGCACTGGATAACCTGCCTCCGGCCGAAGCCGAAACCGCGCACAGTGAAGCGCCACTGCCGGCCTGGGTCAGTGCTCCATTACCGACGCCTGTTGCCGCCTCGCCACCGCCGGCCGCAGTACAACCCATAGCACCCGTTGCTGCGCCGCAGGTGAAGATTGCCGCATATCAGCCCGACAACCTCACCTTGGCGCGTCAGGCCTTGCAGGCAGGTGACCACGCGCGCGCAATCAGCCTGCTGGAAACCCTGCAGAACACCCGTGGCCATGACCCACAGGTGCTGCGCTGGTTGGCCCGCGCCTATCTGGCGGCCGACGATCAGCAGCGTCTCCTCGACTGGCTGCCCGCGCAACTGGCGCAACTGCCCGATGACAGTGAGCTACGCCTGATACTGGCACGCGCGCAATTGCAGGCCGGTGATACCCGTCGCGCCGTGGCGACGCTGGAGCAGAACCCGCCGCGCCTTGAACAGGAACCGACTTACTTTGCGTTGCTGGCCGCGAGCTATCAACAGACCGATCAATGGCAAAACAGTGCCGACTTGTACCGGCGTCTGCTCGCCCTGCGGCCCAGCCAATCAACCTGGCAACTCGGGCTGGCGATTGCCCTGGAGCAGCTTGATCAACCGGCCGAAGCTGGCCGCCATTACCGTCTGGCCCTCCTGGGTTCAGACCTGGACGACAGCACCCGACGCTTCGTCAGTGAACGCGCCAAGGCGCTTGGAGGCCTTTGATGAGTCAGGATGATGTTCGCCAGCGCAAGGTGCGCCTTGGTGACCTGCTGATCCAGGCCGGTTTGCTCAGCGATGCGCAGCTGCAACTGGCCCTGCAGGACCAGAAACGTACGGGCTCCAAACTGGGCCGCACAGTAGTGGATATGGGCTTTGTCGATGAGGTGCGCCTGCTCACCGCCTTGTCCGAGCAGATGAAGATCCCGTTTATCGATCTCAAGCACTTCAAGTTCGATCAGGAATTGGTGCAAAAACTACCGGAGGCCATGGCCCGACGGTTCCGCGCGCTGGTGCTGTCGCGCGAAGGCGATGGCCTGCTGGTGGGCATGTCCGACCCGCTCGATCTGTTTGCCCTGGACGAGATGGACCGCATCCTCAAGGTCCGCGTGCGCCCTGCAGTGGTCCGCGAGGCCGAGTTGCTGGCGACGCTGGATACGGTGTACCGGCGCACCAGTGAAATTGCCTCGATTGCCGGTGAGCTGGAAGGTGAACTCAAGGACAGCGACTTCGACCTGTCCAAACTCGGTGCTGACAGCAACACCGAAGCGCCGGTGGTGCGCCTGCTGCAAACCCTGTTTGAAGACGCCGTGCAGATGAAGGCGTCGGACATCCACATCGAGCCCGACGAAGGCCTGGTACGCATTCGTCAGCGCATCGACGGCGTGCTCAATGAGCAGGTGATGAAGGAGGCGCGGGTCGCTTCGGCCCTGGTGATGCGCCTGAAGATCATGTCCGGGCTGGATATTTCCGAAAAGCGCCTGCCCCAAGACGGCCGTTTCAATATCCGCGTTAAAGGCCACAACATCGATGTGCGGGTCTCGACCATGCCCGTGCAGTACGGCGAGTCAGTGGTCATGCGTCTGCTCGATCAAACCGGCGGGGTGTCCACCCTGGAAGCCAGCGGCATGCCGCCCGACATGCTGGTGCGCTTCCGCCGCCTGCTGCAACGCCCGTTTGGCCTGGTGCTGGTGACCGGGCCGACGGGTTCGGGTAAGACCACCACGCTGTATGCCGGGCTATCGGAGCTGAACAGTCCAGAGAAAAAGATCATCACCGTAGAAGACCCGGTGGAATACCGCCTGCCACGCATCAACCAGGTGCAGGTCAACGCCAAGATCGACCTGAGCTTTGCCCGCGTGCTGCGCGCCGCGCTGCGTCAGGACCCGGACATCGTGCTGATCGGTGAGATGCGTGACCAGGAAACTGCCGAAATCGGCCTGCGAGCGGCACTCACCGGTCACTTGGTGCTCTCGACCCTGCACACCAACGACGCCCTGACCTCGGCCATGCGCCTGATCGATATGGGTGCTGAACCCTTTCTCGTCGCCACCTCGCTGAATGCCGTACTGGCCCAGCGCCTGGTACGTCGGGTATGCGAAAACTGCATGCAGGATCACACCCCGGATGCCCGTCAGCTGGTCTGGCTGGAAAACCTCTACAAAGCGCCGCTGCTCGGGCGCAGCTTCAAGCGTGGCGCAGGGTGTCACCAGTGCCACAACACCGGTTATGCCGGTCGCGTGGGGGTGTATGAATTGTTGGAAATGGATGATGGCATGATCGCCGCCCTGCGCCGCAATGACCCGCAAGGCTTTGCTGAAGCGGCCCAAACCAGTGCCCACTATCGGCCGCTCGCCGCCTGTGCGCTGGACTACGCCCTGGCCGGGGTCACGAGCGTGGACGAAGTGCTGAAAGTCTGTGCCACCTTGACCGATGAAGGAGTGGCCTGATGGCGAGCGCATGGCGCCAGGAGGCCGGGCAGTGAGTCTCTATCGCTTTACTGGCCGTGATGCCCAAGGCGGCAAGATCATCGGCAGCCGTGAGTCCGGTTCGGCGGACAGCCTGGCCAGCGAGCTGCTGGCCGAACGCATTACCCCGCTGACCATCGAGGAGCAGGCCCAGGCCAATGACAGTGATGTGTTTGCTCAGCTCAAGGAAAGCCTGCGGCGCAAACATGTCGACCTGGAAGAGCTGATTATCTTCTGCCGGCAGATGTACAGCCTGAGCAAGGCTGGCGTGCCGATCATCCGTGCGATTGGTGGTCTGGCCGAATCCAGCCGCAACCTTTACCTGCGCGAAGTGCTGCAGGCGGTGCGCAGCGATCTGGAAGGCGGGCAGGGCATGGCCGTGGCGCTCAACGCTCATCCCAAAGTGTTTAACACCCTGTTTGTCAGCATGATCAGCGTCGGGGAAAACACCGGTCAGCTCGATCAGGCTTTCCGCCAGCTGTCGGTGTATCTGGAGCTGGAGCGCGAAACCCGCAAGCGCATCAAGCAGGCCACGCGTTACCCGCTGTTCGTGCTGTCCGCCATGGCGGTTGCGCTGGTAGTGATCAACCTGTTCGTGATTCCGGCCTTCTCCAAGGTGTTTGCCCAGTTCAAGGCGGACCTGCCCTGGGCCACGCAGATCCTGATCGGCACCTCGCAGTTCTTCCAGGATTTCTGGTGGCTGCTGGCGCTGCTGTTCGGTGGCAGCCTGTTTGGCTTTTTCAAATGGATCGAGACCGATGCCGGTGCCCTGAAGTGGGACCAGATCAAACTGCGCCTGCCGATTGTTGGCGGAATCTTCGAGCGGATCGCCCTGGCGCGTTTCACCCGGACTTTCGCCATGATGTACCGCGCCGGCGTGCCGCTGTTGCAGACACTGTCGATCAACAGCGCCAGCGTGGGCAATCGCTATATCGGCCAGGCGATTCTGGCCATGCGTGAAGGCATTGAACGTGGTGAAGCCCTGACCCGCACCGCGTCTGCCAGCGGCCTGTTCACCCCACTGGTGCTGCAGATGATGGCCGTGGGCGAAGAAACCGGCGCGCTGGACGACCTGTTTGTCGAGGTGGCGGATTTTTACGAGCAGGAAGTGGACTACGACCTTAAACAACTGGCCGATGCCATCGAGCCTATTCTGATTGTGGCCATGGGCATCATGGTGTTGGTGTTGGCGTTAGGCGTGTTTTTGCCGATGTGGGAACTGGCTTCGGCGGCCAAGGGTGGCCGTTGAGGGGCGAGTACCAATTGGAAGAGCACGTGCGTCTGGCGCGGCGGCTCGTTTGGACTATTGGCGGTGTACTGCTGGTGGCCGTGCTGCTGGCGCTGGCCTGGAAGATTGCGCAGGTCAGCGAGCGGCGTGCGCAGCAGGCCACCCGTGAGTACCTGGCCTCTAGTCTCGCCAGCCTGAGTGCCGAGCATCATGCACAGGGGCGTCCTCTGGACAGTAGCTGGCGCAAGAGAAATCCGTTTGCCCTGTTGCGTTGGCAGCAGGACAACTATTGCGGTGAATTGACGGGAGAGGCTGCGCCTCAGGGCGGTTGCTGGTATTGGTTACCAGACCACGCTTGGGTTCTTTACCAAGCCAGCTTTGCCGACGGGTGGACAAGAACACAGGGTGAGGTGCGTGCGTGGCGGTTGTTGGTGGTTTCAGCTGGCCCGCCAGCTGCGTCACAATCATTACAAGCATCTTTTACCCTGGAGCTTGAGGCAGTACCCGCGACGGAGTTGTCTGCAGCGGGGTATTGAAGTGACTGAGAGGAAGCAATGAAGAACAGTAAAGGCTTTACCCTGATCGAATTGGTTGTCGTCATCGTCATACTCGGCATTCTTGCCGCTGTGGCGCTGCCGCGTTTTATCAACGTCTCCAAGGATGCTCATGAAGGTGCCGTCAAAGGTGCCGGCGGTGCATTGGCTTCAGCTGTTCTGCTGGTTCGTTCGCAGTGGGAAGTGAATCGCTCCAACGGCTCGGATACGACTCCTGATACGGATGTAACTGGATACGGCGACGGCCTGGTGGATGTGAACGCCAGCGGCTGGCCAATCGGAACCGGTGGTGCGCTCAACTGCGTGCAGCTGTGGAACGCGATTCTGCAGGGATCTGCTCCGACTGTTGGCACTGCCTCGACACCGACTGCTCCGGTGGATTACGTGGCCACAACTGCCGGTACAACCTGTACTTACACCTATCAACTCGACCCGCCAGTGAGTGCCACCACAGGTGACCGGATCGTCTACAACTCCGCAACGGGCACTGTCGTCACGACTTACGTACGTTGATCAATTGCTGTTAGAGGACCTATCTGATGAAGAAGCAACAAAGCGGTTTTACCCTGATCGAGCTGATTATGGTGATTGTGATTCTGGGCATCCTGGCGGCGTTTGCGTTGCCGCGGTTTGCGGATTTCGGTGCCGATGCTCGCCGCGCAACCATCCAGGGTGTTGAAGGCTCCATGAAATCAGCCAGTGCAATCACGCGCTCGGCATTTCTGGCGGCTGGTACGAATCCAGGGACTGTTACTCTGGAGGGAGCTTCTGTGGCCATTTCGAATGGCTATGCCAGTGCTGCAGGTATCGTAGTGGCGGCGAATATCACAGGTACCAGTGCTACTGATAACACCAATACGGGCGATTTTGTTGTTACGACCGCAGCCACCACAACCACTGTGCAGGCGAAAGGTGCAACTACTGCGACTGCATGTCAGGTGGTTTATACCGCAGCCACTGCGACGGTGGCTCCGACTATTGTCCGTACTACCACTGGCTGCTAAACCCTGTGCGCGGCTTTACCCTGGTCGAGTTGCTGATGGTCATTGTGCTGATCGGCATTCTCGCAGCCGTGGTAGGGCCGCGTTTCTTTGATCGGCAGGTGTTCGATGAACGCCTGTTTTTTGAAGAAAGTCTGGCGGCAGTGCGCTACGGGCAGAAGCTGGCAGTGGCCAGTGGCTGTCCGATTCGCACCCAGATCAATAACACGGGCTATGCGCTGACCTATGCGCAGGTCTGCGGTCAGTTGGCCGCCGGTAGTGCAGTGGCTAACCCATCGGGTGGTAACTATGCCGCCAGCAAGCCGGAGAGCGTGACGATGACGACTGCTCTGGATATCACCTTCAATTCCCTGGGCGGCGCTGCCGGTGCGGCTAACACTGCCAATCTGGGCAACGGTGCCTTTGTTCTGAACGTCAACCCGGTTACCGGCTTTATCGGGACCACACCGTGAACGGGCGAGAGTCTGTGCGGGGTTGCCGCTGGTCTCGGCAGCGCGGGATGACACTGGTTGAGCTGGTGATCACCATTGTGGTGATCGGCATTGCCGCCGCCGCCATGTTTTCAGCCATGGCCAGTATTACCGGGCGCTCGGCCGATCCGATGCTGCGTCAGCAGAGCCTTGCCCTGGCCGAGGCCTATCTGGAAGCCATCAGTGCTCGTGCTTATGCCGACTTACCGGCTGCTGCGCAGGCCGCGCAAGCGGCACAGGACATCAATGGCAATGCGATTTTGCCGGGTTATCAGGTGGCTGTCGGCGTCGATACCACGGTGACGTTGGATGGAACACCGGCAACCCGCATACGCGTCACGGTCAGTGATCCGGGTGGGCAAACCCTAAGCCTCGACGGCTTCAGGACCAACTACTGATGCGCCGGCTCGCCTGCACTCTTTCAGCGTCCCGTACGCCCGTGCGGGTGGCTTATACCGGCCATGGCTTTACCTTGGTCGAGTTGGTGATGGTGATCGCCCTCTCGGGGTTGGTGGCGGTGATGATTGGCACGGTGATGTCGCGGCCGATGCAGGGCTTTGTCGACCAGAGCCGCCGCGCCGAACTGGTCGATCTGGCCGCCACGGCGGTCAATCGCATGGCCCGCGACGTGCGCCTGGCAGTGCCTAACTCGGTGCGTATCAATGGCGGGGTGCTGGAGTTGTTGCGGGCACCGTCGGGTGGGCGTTATCGCGCCAATCTGGCGGGCGGTGTGCTACAGGACCCGCCGGTGTGTGCTGCTTCGCCCTGTACCATTCCCTTTGCCGGGCCGTTGCAACTCAATGAACTGGCCTTGCCGGCCAATCTGTGGATGGTGATCTACAACGTTGGCAGTGCCGGGGCCGGCAATAACGTCTGGACGCCGGCGGCAGGCGCCCCCTCGGTGATCAGCCCACGAGTCAGCATCAGCGTGCAGGGCTCTGATTTGCGCCTGACGGGGGCTGCGATTAATGGCTTTCGCTTCCGTTATGCCTCACCGCAGCACCGTTTCTTCCTTGCCGATCAGGTGGTGGGCTATCGCTGCGCCAATGGCCGGTTATGGCGTGGCGAATTCGACTCGCTGGCGGCCAACTATGACTACAGCGCTGCGGCGACCGTGGTCGATCAGGTGGATTGCGCCAACAGCAGTTTTACCTACACGCCGGGCACCAATATCCGCAGCGGTCTGGTGACGATTCGGCTGACGCTGAGCGCCAACGGCGAATCCATCAGCCTCTTGCAGCAGGTTCATGTCGACAATGCGCCCTGAACGAAATGAGGCCGGCTTTGGCCTGGTAGCGGCAATGTTTCTGATCATCATCGTGGCGTTGGTGATCGCCGCGATGGCGCGCCTGGCGGTGACCCAGAATGCCACCACCAGCCTGGCTATCCAGCAGGCGCGCGCCTATCAGGCCGCGCGCGCGGGGATTGAGTACGGCATTGTCCGGGTGCTGGCTGGCCAGGGCTGTACGAATTTCGCACTCGGTGGTTTTCAGGTTGCGGTGACCTGCACCCCATCGGCAGCGGTGGATATTCCCGAAGAAAACCGCATGGCTGTGCAGTTCTTCAGCATTACGGCACGGGCTGAAAATGGCCAGCCGGGTAACCCGGACTATGCCTATCGGGAGATAACCTCGGTGGTGGAGCGACCATGAACATGTACCTGTACCTGCGTTGCTTAGTTGTCGGGCTGCTGCTGTTGAGTGGCAATGCGCTGGCAGTCAGTTACACCCTGCCGAGCGCGACATTTGCGCCTTGTCAGGGTACCTGGACGGCTGGCAATAACACGTGTACTGGCCAGATCAGCTTTGCCAGCGGCGATACCCTGACCAGCAGCAGTGCGCTGACCCTGAGCGCCGATGGTGGTTTCGCCCTGCGTGGCAACACCATCGGTACAGCCAGCAACCCGATTACTCTGCAGGCTTCCTACAACCAGATCACTACTATCGCGCCGCATAGCGCGACCACCATCAACGGCAATGTCCGAAACGGCAGCGCGGCCATCACCCTGACCAATGTCACCATCAACGGCTTTATTGAAACGGCCAGTGGCAGCGTCACGCTGACAAACTCCAGCGTCTCGGGCAACGTCACGGGCACCGGTAATGGCAGCCTGAGCAATACCAATGTCGGCGGCAATGTGAGCTTTACCAACGGATTGAGCGTCACGGGTGGCACTCTGTCCGGCTCGGCGAGTAGCAATGGCAATGGATCCTTTACCAACACCACTGTGATCGGCGCCGCCACCGCGACCAACGGCATTACTGCCAGCAACAGCAATTTCAGTGGCACCATCACGGCCACCAACGGTGTCTCGTCCTTCTCGGGCGGCACCATCAATGCAAATATCAACGGCAACTGTTGCAAGATCACCATCAGCGGTGCCTATGTCACCGGCAATATCAGCTCCAGCAATGAGCTGGAGATCAACAACAGCACGATCACGGGCACTGTCACCAGTAGCCATAGAGTCAACTTCAGCAACAGTACCGTTTACGGAAATGTCACAGCGGCGAGTTGGCACACCATTACCGGTACGGGCAACAGCAAGGTCTATGGCACCTGTTCGCCCAGCGTGACCACCCCGAGCAACTTGTGCGATGGCAGCCCGATCTCCAGCTGTTTTACTGACAGCTTCGACCGCGCCAGCTTGGGCGCCGACAACTGGGCGGTGACCAGTCGTAATGGCAGTTTTGGTGTGCCCAGAACAGTGGGTAACCGCATGCGCCTGACGGATAACACCGGCAATGTGGCCACAGGGGCCACCCTGCAGCGTCTATTGCCGGCCACTGGCAACTTTGTTCAGGTGCAGTTCAAGTACTACGCCTATAACGGCAACGGTGCTGATGGCGTGGCGGTGATTTTTTCCAATGCCTCGATCACGCCGCAGCCGGGCGGTTATGGTGGTTCACTCGGCTATGCGCAGTTGAATGGCACCAGCGGTTTTGCCGGTGGCTGGCTGGGGATTGCTCTGGATGAATACGGCAACTTCTCCAATCCGACGGAAACACGCATTGGCGGCCCCGGTTTACGTCAGGACTCGGTGTCCATTCGAGGCTCCGGCAGCGGCACTTCAAACTACCGTTATCTGGCGGGCACGGCAGCCAATCTTAATCCGGGTGTTGATGTGTCTGGTGCCACACCCGGGCCAGGGCATATCTACCGGATCACGCTGGACAGCCGCACGACGGGCAGCACCCTGGTGTCGGTCGAGCGCAACACCGGCTCCGGTTTCAGCACCCTGATCGCACCCTTCAATGCCATGGCGAACGCTTACCAGGCTGCCTTGCCCAGCGACTTCTTCGTGTCATTGACCGGCTCCACTGGCGGTTCGAACAATATCCACGAACTGGATGACTTTCAGGTCTGCGCAACGCGGATCAACCCGATTGGCCAGCAGATTGACCACTTCGAATTTAGCTATGCCGGCCAGGCACTGACCTGTAATCCCCAGCCCGTGACGGTAAAGGCTTGCCTGAATGCCAGTTGCAGCAGCCTGTATACCGACCCGGTGAGCGTAACCTTGTCACCTACCACGGGCTGGAGCGCGGTGGCTCCTGCCACCTTGAGTGGTGGCAATGTGGTCAATTTTTCAGGCGGTTCTGCTGCGCTCCAATTACGAAGTGGCGTCGGTGAGGTGGTGATCGGTGAGACTACTTCTCTACCTGCAGCGCGGCCGCTGACACAGCGGGTGTGTTCGACCAGTGGTTGCAGGATCACGTTCAGCGACAGTGGCTTTCTTCTCAACGTCCCACATATGGTTGCTGGCAAACCTGTAGCGGCAACTATTCAGGCGGTGCGCAAGGCTGATAATGCTGCTGTTTGTGTCCCAGGCTTTGCCAATGTCACGCGTACAGTGGGGTTCAATGCTGTGTACGACAGCCCAGCCACAGGTACTCGAGCGGTGGTGGTCAACGGGGTTAGCGTCGCCACGGAACCAGCGAACCCTTCAAGTACGCCGCCAACCACTGGGGTCAGCCTGTCTTTCGACGCTAATGGGCGCGCCACTCCGAACCTGCAAGTGCGCTATGACGATGCTGGCCGGATGACACTGGCTGCCAGCTATACCGATACGACGGCCAATCCAGGAAGTAACGGTCACCGGATGGTCGGCTCCACGCAGTTTATTGCACGTCCTGTTGGTCTCTGTGTTTACAGCGATACGGCCAACAGTGAATGCGATGCTGGCGATGCCAGTTGTTCGAGGTTTGTGGCAGCGGGCGACCCTTTCCGTTTGCGCGTAGGGGGCGTTGCTTGGCAGTCGGATAATGACAGTGACTTATGCACAGGTAATCTGAAAACGCCAAACTACCAACAGGTAGGAATGCCATTGCAGCCGGCGATTGTCCTTAGCCATGCACTGATAGCGCCAAGTGGAGGCAGTCCTGGCAGTTTGGGTGAGACAGCGCTCGATATCGTCGCAGCTGATGCCGGTGAGAAAATTTTCACTACTCAGAGTATCTCCGAGGTCGGGGTTTTCACCATCACCGCGACGCCGCCGACCAGCTATCTTGGAGGGCCGGGTGTAGGTAACAGCGACGGCTCGGTCGACAACTCGCGCGAAGTCGTTAGTACCAGCGCCAATATTGGCCGTTTCTATCCGGCGAGCTTCCTGCTGGACGACCCCAGCGTGAGCCCTGCGTGTAACAATTTCACCTATGCCGGATTGGTAGGTAAGGTCGGACCTCCGTTGCAGTTGGCCAAGACGGGGCAGCCGTTCTCCGTGAGTGGTGGGTTATCGGCGCGTAATCGCGCAGGTGATGTAACGACCAACTATGTGGGTAGTTTCGTCAAGCTGTTGGGCAGTGGCATTGTCTATACCGACTCAGGTGATAAGGGGGTGATTGCGTTTGGCAGCAGCAATGTGAGCGCCGATCCAGCTGCCAACAAGCGCGGCTACCTCAATTACGCCACAACCAATATGACATACAGCTTTAATGAGCTTCGCGAGCCCTACAGGATGGCAACTCAGGTGGCTGCAACGGATAGCGATGGCGTCACCGGCAGTGTGGTCGATAAGGTGCCAAACCCCGTTACTGGTGAGCCAGATGAGCAGCAATTGCCGGATTTCCGTGTAGGGCAGGCTCGTATCGGAAATGCTCATGGTTCTGAGTTGGAGAACCTCGCTTTGCCGTTTTCTGTGGCTTATTTCGACGGCAGTGGCTTCGCGCCTAATCCCTTGGATAGCTGTACGGAGTTCACGCCCGCTGGACTGGAAAACTACCAACGCTCAGGGACAGGTAATGGGAACCCCGCACTGTTTGATCAACCCTATAAGGCACTGGCTGGCCGCGGCGAATACATATTGGTGGCACCTGGTGAGGACAGTGCAGGTAGTCAGTGGGTGAATTTTGGCAATCCCGCACCCGAATGGTTGCAATTCGACTGGAACGAGGACGGTGTATTGGACAGCCCTCGAGGACTCGCCACCTTCGGCATCTACAAAGGTGCTGCGCCGCTGATTTTCCGGCGCGAGGTCTATCGCTAGCCGTGACGGAAAGCAAAAAGGCCACCTGCTTAGGTGGCCTTTTTGTCTGGGTGTAAAAGGGGGGGCGGCTGTCTGTATCAAGGTCCCAGGAGCGTGGATTACTTAGGTCTTTGCAGGCTGTAGCCGGTTTTATTACGTTGGTTGCAGGCAGCGGAAGTACTGGGTTTTAGGGTGTTTTAATGGGGGCGATGGGTACTTCGCAAATACCGTGGATGAACTGCTGCTGTGCATTGGAGCGATAGCCGCGTATTGCCCTGGATTATTTTTTGCGGGTTTAAATGGGTAAGAGACCCCTAACGAACTAATGCCATTCAGTTACGCGATTGGCTGCCCATTGCGTACTGAAATTTGTAGGCGCGGGCCATGCCCGCGAAACCGCCTAGTGCGGCAACGCGGTTCGCAATGAAGCGTCAACAGGCCCTAGTCATCGCTGTCCTCGTCATCAGCACTTTCAACGTTCATGCCCAGCTCCTTGATCTTGCGGGTCAGGGTGTTGCGGCCCCAGCCCAGCAGCACGGCGGCGTCGCGGCGGCGGCCGGCGGTGTGCTTGAGGGCGGTTTCGATCATGATCCGCTCGAAGGCCGGCACGGCGGTATCCAGCAGGCTGGACTGACCACGGCCCAGGGCCTGATCGGCCCACTGGCGCAGCGCCTGTTCCCAGTTGCTGACCGGCGCGCTTTCCTGCGGCTGGCTAAGCAGCTCGGGCGGCAGGTCGTCGACATGCACCTCACGGCCAGAGGCCATGACGGTGATCCAGCGGCAGGTGTTCTCCAGCTGGCGCACGTTGCCCGGCCACGGCAGCTGCTGCAGGTAGTCTTCGGTTTCGCTTTTCAGCAGCTTGGGTTCGACTGCCAGCTCGAGCGCGGCGCGGCTCAGGAAGTGCCGGGCCAACGTGGGGATGTCTTCGCGGCGATCCGACAGCCGTGGAATATGGATGCGAATCACATTGAGGCGGTGGAACAGGTCTTCGCGGAACTTGCCGGCCTGCACCAGGCTTTCCAGATTCTGGTGGGTGGCGGCGATGATGCGCACGTCCACTTTTACCGGGGTGTGGCCACCAACCCGGTAAAACTCGCCGTCGGCCAGCACGCGCAGCAGACGGGTCTGAGTGTCGGCTGGCATATCGCCGATTTCATCGAGGAACAGCGTGCCACCGTCAGCCTGCTCGAAACGGCCACGGCGCTGATTGGCCGCGCCGGTAAAGGCACCTTTTTCATGGCCGAACAGCTCGGACTCCATCAGGTCTTTGGGAATCGCTGCCATGTTCAACGCGATAAACGGCGAGGCCGCGCGAGGGCTATGGCGATGCAGGGCGTGGGCGACCAGTTCCTTGCCGGTACCGGATTCGCCGTTGATCAACACGGTGATATTGGAATGCGAAAGACGGCCGATGGCGCGGAACACCTCCTGCATGGCCGGTGCTTCGCCAATGATCTCCGGCGTACGTGGCTGCTCGACCGGCACGGCCAGGCTCTGCTGCTCCTGCGCATGCATATTGGCGCGCTTGACCAGCGACACCGCCTCGTCGACATCGAACGGCTTGGGCAGGTATTCAAAGGCGCCGCCCTGGTAGGACGCCACCGCGCTGTCCAGGTCGGAATGGGCTGTCATGATGATTACCGGCAGGCGCGGGTACAGCTCGCGGATGCGCGCCAGCAGATCAAGGCCGCTGGCCCCCGGCATGCGGATATCGGAAATGATCACATCGGGTTGCTGACGGCTCAGGCGGCTAAGCACGCCATCGGCGCTGTCGAAGCTCTGGGTGGTCATACCTTCCTGTTGCAGGGCCTTTTCCAGCACCCAGCGGATGGAGCGGTCGTCATCGACAATCCAGACGGTTTCACTGCGACTCATGACGGTGATACTCCTTGTTCCAGCGGCAGGAAGATCGAGAACACGGTATGACCCGGATGGCTCTCGCACTCGATCAGGCCTTGGTGCTGACTGATTATGTTCTGGGTAATGGCCAGGCCAAGGCCGGTGCCGTCGGCGCGACCACTGACCATGGGGTAGAAGATGGTTTCTTGCAGCTCTGGCGGAATGCCGGGGCCGTTGTCGATGATTTCGATCTTGGTGACCAGGCGGTGGCGACAATGACCGATGGTGAACTGGCGCAGCGCACGGGTGCGCAGGGTGATGCGGCCCAGGCGTAGATCGCTTTGCCCGGACAGCGCCTGCATGGCGTTGCGCACGATATTCAGCACCGCCTGGATCATCTGCTCGCGGTCGATCAGCACATCAGGAATGCTCGGATCGTAATCGCGCACCAAAATGATGCTGCCCTGGCTTTCCGCTTCCACCAAGCTGCCGACGCGCTCCAGCACTTCGTGCACGTTGGTCATCGCCAGGGACGGTAGCTTGTTCGAACCGAGCATGCGGTCGACCAGATTACGCAGGCGGTCGGCCTCCTCGATGATCACATTGGTGTAATCCTTGAGGCTTTCTTCGGGCAGTTCGCGCGCCAGTAATTGCGCGGCGCCGCGAATGCCACCCAACGGGTTTTTGATCTCATGGGCCAGGCCGCGCACCAGCAATTTGGTGGTTTCCTGCTTGGACAGCTGCGCTTCTTCTTTGGTGATGCGCAGCAGGCGGTCGCGTGGGTGCACTTCCAGCAGCAGCAGGGTTTCGCCTTTGCTGAGCACCGGTGTCACTGCGTAGTCGACGGTCAGGGTCTGGCCGCTGACTGACGTAACCACTGCTTCGCGCTTGTTGAACGGATGAGCGTGTTGAACGGCCTGGCGCAGGGCGCTCAGCGCTTCACTAGATTCGGTAAACAGCTCGCTGATGAACTGCCCGTGACTGCGCTGGCCGCTGACGGCCAGAAGCATCTCCGCTGCCGGGTTCATGTACTCAAGGCGCAGGTCGTCGTTGAGCAACAGCGTGGCAGTGGTCAGGTTGTCCAGCAGCAGGCGGTGCAGTGCGTCGTTGATGATCATATGGGATGTCAGCAGACCCTTGGGTTCCAGCAATGCAGCTGGAAAATGCAAGAAGCAAACCAAAGCCCCGAAAAGAAGCGTGTTTGGCCGTGGGATGCCGGGAATTAGCTGCTTTTCAGCGCAGCCGGGTCGCGCGCGGCGACCCAAAACAGGGAGAGTATAGAAACGCTGGGCAATATGCGCACTGCTTTGGTGCGTATCGCAAGATTAGATAAATGGGACGAGGGGAATGTCTTTCTTTTCCGTCGGTTTGTCCTTGAGAGGGCACTCCGGGCGCACGCCGTAATCGGCTTTCTTGCAGGGTGTCACCATGCGCTTCTGCGCCAGGGAGATGCGCAGCATGTGGAACGGCTGAGTGGGGGTGCGTTCGATGATGCGACCCTGCGGGTCGATGATTTCCACCGCCAACTGGTGCGTGCCGCGGTCGATATTCTCCAGTGGGAAGACCGGGCTGCTGCCTGCTTCGCCGACCTGAGTGCCATTCAGCAGCAGGCGATAGCTGTGCTGCGGGAAGAGTTTCGGTTCGCTGTTGACGCTGACTATCAGGTTGCCGGCGCTGTCGCGGATGGTCGCGTCAGGCTGCGGCACCAGAATACGCAGCAGGCTGTAGCGCTGGCTGGGTTCTGGTGGCGCTTCAATAACTGGCGCGGTTTGCGTTTGGGTGGTCGGCATCGAGTTGCTGGGCGCCAGTTCAACGCGCTCGGCATCGCTGGACCGCGGTTTGTCGGTGAAGACGCGATTACCTTCGGCATCTATATAGGTGTACACCTGCGCGAGGGCAGGCAATGCGAGCAGCATCAGGCTGCATAACAGCAGATTGCGCATAGTCAGGTGGCTGGCTTAGGTTTTGGTTTCGGTGGTGGGGGTGGTGGACGCAGGGCCGGGCTGCTGGTGTTGACCCGCTGCACGGTAAAGGTGGCAGTGGCGCTCTGCTGGATCGATTGCTCGCCGCTGAGTACTTCCACGGCCAGGCTGTGCTCGCCACGGTCGGCATTGCTGATTTGCAGGCGCGGTACGTTACTCGGTTGACCGTGTGGCTTGCCGTCGAGCAGCAGGCGCAGGCGATGGTTACTGGCCAGGCGTGGCTGGATGTCTACGCCCACGCTGAAGGTGCCATTGTTCGCACGCATGGCCTCGTCATCCGGGATGCCGGTCAGCTGCAGGGTGCTGTAAGGCGCGGCTTTGTCGACAGGGTCTGTGGTGGTTGTGGTGGGCTGGCTTGGGACGGGCATCGACACGCTGTTGGTTTTTGGCAGCTCGACATTCTGCGTCGCCTGGCCTTCGGGCGGCTGGTCGGTGAATACCGTATTACCACTGGCATCGGTGTATTTGTAGATCTGCGCACTGGCCGGCAATGCCAGGCCCAGTAGCAGGCAAATAAGTAGAGGGCGCATACCGGACTCTCCCTAGTAAGGTGCCCTAAGCCTTGCACTGGTAGCGCGCGCTGGCAAGCATGTTGATGGCTGGGCGTGTACCAGCGCAGAAAACTACGGGCCGAAAGGTGGCTTGTGCCAGGCGCCAAACGCAAAAAGGCCACCCGAAGGTGGCCTCTTGTATTGCGTGCGGGCTTAGACGCTGTAGTACAGGTCGTATTCCAGCGGGTGTACGAAGGTGCGTACTTTGATTTCTTCTTCGGACTTCAGCTCGATGTAGGCATCGATGAAGTCGTCGGAGAACACGCCGCCTTTGGTCAGGAACGCACGGCCCTTGTCCAGCTCTTCCAGGGCTTCTTTCAGGCTGCCGCACACTTGTGGGATCAGCTTGCCTTCTTCTGGCGGCAGGTCGTACAGGTTCTTGTCGGCAGCATCGCCAGGGTGGATCTTGTTCTGGATACCGTCGATACCGGCCATCAGCAGTGCAGCGAAGGCCAGGTATGGGTTGGCAGCCGGATCCGGGAAGCGTGCTTCGATACGGCGAGCTTTCGGGCTAGACACGTATGGAATACGGATCGAAGCCGAACGGTTACGCGCCGAGTAAGCCAGCATTACCGGAGCTTCGAAACCTGGGACCAGACGCTTGTAGGAGTTGGTCGACGGGTTGGTGAAGCCGTTCAGGGCCTTACCGTGCTTGATGATGCCGCCGATGAAGTACAGAGCGGTATCGGACAGGCCGGCATAGCCTTCGCCGGAGAAGGTGTTCTTGCCATCTTTGGAGATGGACATGTGTACGTGCATACCCGAACCGTTGTCACCGTACAGTGGCTTCGGCATGAAGGTCGCGGTTTTGCCATAGGCATCGGCCACGTTGTGTACGCAGTACTTCAGGGTCTGAACTTCGTCAGCCTTGGCCACCAGGGTGTTGAACTTCACACCAATTTCGTTCTGGCCGGCAGTCGCCACTTCGTGGTGGTGAACTTCGATGACCAGGCCCATTTCTTCCATGGCATTACACATGGCAGTACGGATTTCGTGGTCGTGGTCGCACGGCGGAACTGGGAAGTAGCCACCTTTAACGGCTGGGCGATGGCCCTTGTTGCCGCCTTCGATGTCAGCGTCGGTGTTCCAGGAGCCTTGTTCGGAGTAGATCTTGAACATGGAGCCGGAGATGTCGGACTTGAACTTCACTTCGTCGAAGATGAAGAACTCAGGCTCTGGGCCGACGAATACGGTGTCGCCGATGCCGGTGGTTTTCAGGAACTCTTCAGCGCGCTTGGCGATCGAGCGTGGGTCACGGTCGTAGCCCTGCATGGTGCTTGGCTCGATGATGTCGCACACGATGATCAGGGTTGGTTCTTCGGTGAACGGATCCAGTACGGCGGTTTCGTCAACCGGCAGCAGGATCATGTCGGAGGCTTCGATGCCTTTCCAGCCGTGGATGGAGGAGCCGTCGAACATTTTGCCGACTTCGAAGAATTCGTCGTCCAGCGCATCGCGTGCCGGCATGGTCACGTGGTGCTGTTTGCCCTTGGTGTCGGTGAAGCGCAGGTCAACCCACTTCACGTCGTGTTCTTTAATAAGTTGAATCGACTTCGACATGCTGTCCTCCAGGTGGATAAGGCTCGAATCGTGAGCCCTCAATAGTACGGTACGGCCGCGGCATACTCCGCCAGGGCATCCTGCCTCACAAGGGAGCAAATTGCATGCCAGTGCACAGGAGTGGGTGTAAGCCCTGAAACTCAGGGCTGGCGGGGGTTGCGCAGCGCTGCCTGATAAATATTTGCACTGTTATGGGTCGCTATATTTGTTGCGCGCACATTAATGGTGCGTGTTTTGCGTGGGTGAGGATTTTTGATCAAAGCGTGAGCAATTTCCGCTATAATCCGCGCCCCTGTTTTTTCGCGGCCTCGGCACCCCCTGTTTTCATGAAACTGATTGTTAAAGTCTTCCCAGAAATCACCATCAAAAGTCGGCCGGTGCGTAAGCACTTTATCCGGCAGCTGGCGAAGAACATTCGTTCGGTTTTGCGTGAGTTCGATCCCCAACTGCAGGTCAGCGGTGTGTGGGACAACCTTGAAGTCGAAACCCAGATCAGTGAACCGAAAACCCTACAGGCGATGATTGAGCGTTTAAGCTGCACGCCGGGCATTACCCATTTTCTGCAGGTCGACGAATACCCGTTGGGTGACTTCGATGACGTGCTGGAAAAGTGCAAGCGGCACTTCGCCGATCAGCTGCCAGGTAAAATCTTCTCCGTGCGCTGCAAGCGTGCGGGTAAGCACAGTTTCAGCTCCATGGATGTCGAGCGCTATGTTGGCAGCCAGTTGCGCCAACAGTGCGGCGCGGCCGGCATCTCGCTGAAAGACCCGGACGTGGTGGTGCGCATGGAGATTCGCGATCAGCGCCTCTTCGTTATTCATCACCAGCACGAAGGCCTGGGCGGTTACCCGCTGGGCTCGCTGGAGCAGACCCTGGTGCTGATGAGCGGTGGCTTCGACTCCACCGTTGCCGCCTACCAGATGATGCGCCGCGGCCTGGTCACCCACTTCTGCTTCTTTAATCTAGGCGGGCGCGCTCATGAGCTGGGCGTGATGGAAGTGGCGCATTACCTGTGGCAGAAGTTCGGCAGCTCGCAGCGCGTCCTGTTTATCAGCGTGCCGTTTGAGGAAGTGCTGGGCGAGATTCTCGGCAAGGTTGATAACAGCCAGATGGGGGTCATCCTCAAGCGCATGATGCTGCGCGCCTCCACGCGCATGGCTGAGCGCTTGCAGATTGATGCGCTGGTTACCGGCGAGGCGATCTCCCAGGTGTCGAGCCAGACCCTGCCGAACCTCGCGGTGATCGATTCGGCCACCGACATGCTGGTGCTGCGCCCGCTGCTGGCCAGCCATAAGCAAGACATCATCGACACCGCCACGCGCATTGGCACAGCTGAGTTCGCCAAGCACATGCCGGAATATTGCGGGGTTATCTCGGTCAACCCGACCACCCGGGCAAAGAAGCTGCGCATCGAGCATGAAGAGAGCCAGTTCGACATGGCCATTCTCGAGCGCGCCCTGGAACGCGCGACCTTGCTGCCGATCGACAAAGTGATCGACGAGTTGGGCAAGGACGTGCAGATCGAGGAGGTCAGCGAAGCGCTGGCCAACCACGTGATCATTGATATTCGTCACCCCGATGCTGCCGAGGACGAGCCACTCGCCCTGCCTGGCGTCGAGGTCATGGCGCTGCCGTTCTACGCCCTGAACAGTTCGTTCAAGGCGCTGGATGAGGCGCGTCAGTACCTGTTGTATTGCGATAAAGGTGTGATGAGTCGTTTGCACGCCCACCATCTGCTGAGTGAGGGGCATGCCAATGTGCGCGTTTATCGTCCGGCATAAAACGCCCGGGTTGAATGGCGGCAGCATCCGCCATCGCCCTCCCGACCTACAGGCGGCGTGATTAACACGCTCGCGCCGCCTGGCAGAAATCGCAATTAGTTAATACTCGCCGCCTAGACTAAGCGGCACACCGAATCCTCTGATCGAGATACACACGTGATCGAAAATCTACGCAACATCGCCATCATTGCCCACGTTGACCATGGTAAGACCACCCTGGTAGACAAACTCCTGCGCCAGTCCGGCACCCTTGAGCGTAACGAGCTCAACGACGAGCGCGTAATGGACAGCAACGACCAGGAAAAAGAGCGCGGCATTACCATTCTCGCCAAGAACACCGCGATCAACTGGAACGGCTACCACATCAACATCGTGGATACCCCCGGCCACGCCGACTTCGGCGGTGAAGTTGAGCGCGTAATGTCGATGGTTGACTCCGTGCTGCTGCTGGTTGACGCCCAAGATGGCCCGATGCCGCAAACCCGCTTCGTGACTAAGAAGGCCTTCGAAGCCGGCCTGCGTCCAATCGTGGTCATCAACAAGGTTGACCGTCCAGGCGCGCGTCCGGACTGGGTTCTGGACCAGATCTTCGATCTGTTCGACAACCTCGGTGCCACCGAAGAGCAGTTGGACTTCAAAGTCGTCTACGCCTCGGCCCTGAACGGCATTGCCGGTCTGGATCACACCGACATGGCTGAAGACATGACCCCGCTGTACCAGTCCATCGTCGACAACGTGCCGTCCCCGGCTGTTGACGTTGATGGTCCGTTCCAGATGCAAATCTCCGCACTGGACTACAACAGCTTCCTCGGCATCATCGGCGTTGGCCGTATCGCCCGTGGTCGCGTCAAGCCGAACACCCCGGTGATCGCCATCGACGCCGACGGCAAGAAGCGTAACGGTCGTATCCTCAAGCTGATGGGTCACCACGGCCTGCACCGCATCGACGTTGAAGAAGCCACCGCCGGTGACATCGTCTGCGTCAGCGGCATGGACTCGCTGTTCATCTCCGACACCCTGTGCGACATCAACCATGTCGAAGCGATGACCCCGCTGACCGTCGACGAGCCGACCGTCTCCATGACCTTCCAGGTCAACGATTCGCCGTTCTGCGGTAAAGAAGGCAAGTTCGTCACCAGCCGCAACATCAAAGAGCGTCTGGACAAAGAGCTGCTGTACAACGTGGCCCTGCGTGTTGAAGAAGGCGACAGCGCTGACAAGTTCAAGGTCTCCGGCCGTGGTGAGCTGCACCTCTCGGTACTGATCGAAACCATGCGTCGCGAAGGCTTCGAAATGGGTGTAGGCCGTCCAGAAGTGATCATCCGCGTTGTGGACGGCGTGAAGCAGGAACCGTTCGAAAACGTCACCATCGACACCCCGGAAGAATCCCAGGGCAAGGTCATGGAAGAGATGGGCCTGCGTAAGGGCGACCTGACCAACATGGTGCCGGATGGCAAAGGCCGTGTACGTCTGGAATACAACATCCCTGCTCGCGGTCTGATCGGTTTCCGTAACCAGTTCCTGACCCTGACCAACGGTGCTGGCATCCTGACCTCGATCTTCGATCGCTACGACACCATGAAGTCGGGCGACATGTCCGGCCGTCAGAACGGTGTACTGGTCTCGGTAGAAACCGGTAAGGCGTTGACCTACTCCCTGGAAACCCTGCAGGCGCGCGGCAAGCTGTTCGTCGAGCACGGCCAGGAAATCTACAACGGTCAGATCGTTGGTCTTAACAGCCGCGACAACGACATGGGCGTAAACCCAACCAAAGGCAAGAAGCTCGACAATATGCGTGCTTCCGGTAAAGACGAAACCATCGCCCTGGTTCCACCGGTCCGCTTCACCCTGGAGCAGGCGCTGGAATTCATCCAGGACGACGAGCTGTGCGAAGTTACGCCCAAATCGATCCGTCTGCGTAAGAAAATCCTCGACGAAGGCGAGCGCACCCGCGCTGCCAAGAAAGCCAAGAACTGATAACAGTTCTAGCTAACTGAAAAGCCCCCGCCGGCGCGAGCCTGCGGGGGCTTTTTGTTTTCGGATGGTCTACTGGACGTGTGTTGAGTTTGCGCGCAAGGTTTGACGAGTTTTTCACAGTCTGTCTGGCATAACAGGCACCACTATTGGGCTGCCATGAGGTTGCTATGTCTGCAGTGTTGACAGGAGCGGCGCGCCAGCGGGTCGATTGGGCCGGCTTGGGTTGGGCGTTTGTGTTTTTCTGGTATTTCTCCGGCGTGACCCAGTTGTTGATTCAGCTGACCGGTACGGCGGGGTTTTCTGGCTTTCGTCAGGCGTTACTGGCCAGTGCCTTGTGGCTGGTGCCGTTGCTGCTGTGGCCGGCGCGCTCGCGTCAGCTGGCTGCGGTGATTGGGGCGGTGCTATGGCTGTGTTCGCTGGGCAGCTTTGGTTACTTTCTGATTTACGGGCAGGAGTTCTCCCAGAGCGTAATTTTCATCATGTTCGAGTCGAACATGAATGAGAGCCGCGAATACCTGATTCAGTACTTCTCCTGGTGGATGCTATTGGCATTTTTCGCTTACGGTCTGGGCGGGTGGTGGCTGTGGCGCCAGGTGCGGCCGGTGTATTTATCTCGCCCGGGCGCGGTGTTCGCGGCGGCTCTGGCTTTGTTTGTGTCGCTGGGTTACCCGGCGTTGCGTCAGTTCAGTAAGCACGACAGCTGGCAGGCGGGCTTCGATAATTTTACCCAACGCATTGAAACGGCGACGCCCTGGCAGTTGGCGGTGGGCTACAAAAATTACCGTGAGCAGCTGGCCAATATGCAGGTCTTGCTAGCGGAGAACGCCAGCATTGCGCCCTTAAGCAACTTACAGGACGCCCATGCTGGGCAGCCGGCCACCTTGGTGTTGGTGATTGGCGAGTCGACCAATCGCCAGCGCATGAGCCTATATGGCTACCCGCGTGATACCACCCCGGAGCTTGATGCGCTGCGTGACCAGTTGCAGGTATTCGATAACGTGGTCACGCCACGGCCTTACACCATCGAGGCCTTGCAGCAGGTTCTGACCTTTGCCGATCAGGAGCACCCGGAGCGCTACCTGACCACGCCCTCGGTGCTCAACCTGATGAAGCAGGCGGGTTACAAAACTTACTGGATCACCAACCAGCAGACCATGACCAAGCGCAACACCATGCTCACGACTTTTTCCAAGCAGGCGGATGAGCAGGTTTACCTGAACAACAACCGTGAGCAGAATGCCCGCCAGTACGACGGGGATGTGCTGGAACCCTTTGCCCAGGTGCTGGCCGACCCGGCCCCGCGCAAGTTTGTGGTGGTGCACCTGCTGGGCACGCACATGAGCTACCAGTACCGCTATCCGCCGGAGTTCGCGCGTTTCAACGACCGTACGGGTGTGCCGGCGAATGTCACGGATGATCAACTGCCAACCTATAACAGTTACGACAACGCGGTGTTGTACAACGACCATGTAGTGGCCAGCCTGATCAAGCGCCTGGCTGGGCAGGAACCGAATGGCTTTCTGCTGTACCTGGCGGACCATGGCGAGGCGGTGTTCGATGCGCCCAAGGTCGATGTGCTGGGGCGTAATGAGGCCGCGCCGACCAGCCCGATGTACACCGTGCCGTTTATTCTCTGGAACTCGCCCCAGTGGCGCACGCAGCAACCCCGGGATTTCACCACGGCGCTGTCACGGCCCTACAGTTCGTCGCACTTTATCCATACATGGGCGGACCTGGCGGGCCTGCGGTTTGATATGTACGAGCCGCACAAAAGCCTGGTGAGTGATGCGTTCAGGCCGTTACCGCTGCTGATTGGCAATCCCGAGCAGCCGAAGAGCCTGATAGATTTCAGCCTGATCAAGCCCAAGATCGATGTGACTGAACTGGCTCAACGTGAGCGGGAGCAGCCTGCTGTCGAGCTGTAAGACGCATGAAAAAGCCCCCGTCAGCCTGGCTGGCGGGGGCTTTTTATGGGCTCGTTACGCTGCCCTCGGTTAAATCCCGCTTTTCACCTTGCTCCAGATGCGCGTGCGCACACGGTCAATCTTCAGCGGCATGGCTTCCAGAGCGTAGAGGTTGTTCATCGCCTCTTGCGGTGGGTAAACGGTGGCATCGGCTTTCAGCTTGGGGTCAACCAGGCTGTCGGCAGCGCTGTTGCCGTTGGCGTACTGCACGTGATTGGTGATCTGTGCGATGACCTGGGGCTGCAGCAGGTAGTTCATAAAGGCGTAGGCGGCCTGCTCGTTGTTACTGTCGGCGGGCATGGTGACCATGTCGAACCAGATCGGCGTGCCTTCCTTGGGGATCACGTAGTTGATACGGATGCCGTTGTTCGCTTCGGCGGCGCGGTTGCCGGCTTGCATGATGTCGCCAGAGAAGCCCACGGCCATGCAAATGTCGCCATTGGCCAGGTCGCCGACGTACTTGGAGGAGTGGAAGTAGCGCACGTTCTTGCGCATCTCCAGCAGCAGTGCTTCGGCCTTTTTGTAGTCCTCAAGGTTCTGGCTGTGGTGTGGCAGCCCCAGGTAATGCAGGGCGATGGGCAACAGCTCCGGGCCGTTGTCGAGAATCGCTACACCGCACTGGCTGAGCTTGGCCAGGTATTCGGGCTTGAAGATCAGGTCCCAGGAGTCGAGCGGCACGTCCTCGCCGAGCAATTCACGCACCTTGGCCATGTTGTAGCCGATGCCGGTGCTGCCCCATAGGTAGGGAAAGCCGTACTGGTTACCAGGGTCGTTGGTTTCCAGGGCCTTCATCAGGATCGGGTTGAGGTTGTTCCAGCCGGGCAGGCGGCTCTTGTCGAGTTTCTTCAGCGCGCCGCCCTGAATCTGCCGGGCCATGTAGTGGTTGGACGGGAACACCACGTCATAGCCCGAGCGCCCTGCCATCAGTTTGGCGTCGAGGGTTTCATTGCTGTCGTACACATCGTAGTGGCTGCTGATGCCGCTGCTTTGCTCGAATTGCTTGAGGGTGTCGGGGGCGATGTAGTCCGTCCAGTTGTAGATGCGCACGGTTTCCGCGGCCTGGCTGATGCTGCTGAGCAGCAGCAGGGGAAGCAGTTTTTTCAGCATGGGAATACCTCATCGTTTTTATCGGTGTTGTCGAAGCGGCAGTTGAATAGGGTGGAGCAGGGCCTGCGTTGGGCCGGGTTACTTGAGCAGAACGAAGCTTTTGCGCACGGTTTCCATGATGTCCCACACGCCGAAGGTGTTGGCGGGCAGCAACAGGGCGTCGCCAGCTTGGATCTGCATGGGCTCGCCGCCATCTGGGGTGAAGGTGCAGCGCCCGGCGATAAAGTGGCAAAACTCCTGCTGGGCGATCTGCCGGCGCCAACGCCCGGGTGTGCATTCCCAGATACCGGCGGCGACGCCGTCCGCATGCTCGATGCCCTGGCTGCTGGTGATCGCCACGGGCTCGCCGAGCGGCACGGCCACCGGCGTGGCATCGCTCAGGGGCAGGTGGGCGGTGTTCTTGAAGTGTTCGATGCTCATGAAACTCTCCGTTAACGCATGAATTTTTCCATGGTGCCGGCCAGGCTGCTGGCCAGCTGGCGCCGCCAGGGCGCGCTGTCTGGGTTGGCCAGTACGCGGTCCTCATGCACAAAGCTCTGGATGATCGCGTTGTAGCCGAGCCAGCGCAGCGGTTCCGGCTCCCAGCGCGGCAGGCGGTTGATCGGCTGGTCGCCGAGCACCCAGGGCTGGCGGGTCAGCTCGCTCTGCTGGTCGAGAATCAGGTCGGCCAGAGTGCGCCCGCCGAGGTTGCTGGCGCCCACGCCTTCGCCACCGTAACCGCCGGACAAGGCGATGCCGTTGCTGCGGTCCACCAGCATGTGCGGGCGAAAGCGCCGCGCCATGCCCAGGTTGCCGCCCCAGGCGTGGGTGATGCGCACCTGCTTGAGTTGCGGGAAGAGTTCGCCAAACAGGTAGCGGCGCAGGTCGCGCTCGTCCTCACTGAGGTTGAAATCGGTGCGCAGGCGGCCGCCAAAGCGGTAACCGCCGCGGGCGCCGAATACCAAACGGTCGTCGGCGCTGCGCTGGCCATAGGTCACCTGGCGGCTGTTCTCGCTGAAGGCCTGACCGCGCTCCAGGCCGATATCGGCCCAAACTTCCTTGGGCAGTGGCTCGGTGGCCACCAGCAGGCTCTGTACCGGCAGCTGATGGTTGCCTAGCGGCGGCAAACTGGCGGCGTAACCTTCCACGGCCGGGACGATCCAGTCAGCGCGTACGCTGCCAGTGGCGGTGCGCACCAGGCCGGTTTGCCAGTCGGTCACTCGGCTCTGTTCATACAGCTCGACGCCCATGGCGGTAACGCAGCGCGCCAGGCCGCGCACCAGCTTGGCGGGTTGAATGGTGGCGCAGTGCGGGGTGTAGATGGCGCCAAAGGCGTTGGCCAGCTGCAGCTGTTTGCCCAGGTCGAAGGGCGTCAGCCAGCGGTAGTCGGTTTCGTCCAGGCCCAGGGCACGCAATTCGGCCAGGTGTTGACGCAGGCTGGTCAGCTGCTCGGGGTAGCGCGCGGCACAATACAGTACGCCGGCCTTACGGTAATCGCAGGCGATCTGCTCGTCCTGCAGCACACTGGCGACTTCATCAGGAATGCCATGCAGCAGGGCATAGGCACTTTGGCGCGCGGCGCTGGGTTGGTCGGCGAGCAGGTTGTCCTGGCCGAGCAGGTTGCCCATCAGCCAGCCGCCGTTGCGCCCGGAAGCGCCGAAGCCGGCAATCTCGCCTTCGAGGATGACGATGCGCAGGTGTGGCGCCTGGCGCTTGAGGTAATAGGCGGTCCACAGGCCGGTGTAGCCCGCGCCGATGATTGCCACATCGGCGTGCAGGTCTTCGGTCAGCGCGGGGCGGGCGGTCAGCGGTTCGGTCAGCTGATCCATCCACAGGCTGAGGGAGCGCCATGGGCTCATCGTCGATCTCCGGCAGTCAATCACTATGCGATGCGCAGAGACTAGGAGGTCGATCAGGGCTTGTCTTGTGTGCGTGCCCGCAAGGAAATTTGTTTGAGGTAGGCCTTGGGCGACAAGCCGGTGTGCCGGCGGAAGCAACTGTAGAACGCTGAGAGCGAATTGAACCCAGCGGCGAAGGCCAGCTCATCGATGCGCAGCAGGTCGTTGCCGGCGTCCAGGCTGGCGAGCAGGTGCTGCAAGCGCTTGTGGTTAATGTAGCGGTAGAAGCTCTGGCCGAGCACCTGGTTGAGCAGGTGGGAGATCTGGTTGCGGCTGTAGCCGGTGGCGGTTGCCACCTGCGGCAGGCTCAGTTGCGGGTCGAGGTAGGCCTGGGCGCGCTGCATGTAGTCTTCCAGGTCCTGCGCCAATAGCCCCAGCTGGCGGGCACTGAGGCCGAGGCGGCTAAGGGCCGGGCGGGAATCACTGGCGGCGGATAGCTCGCGCTCTTCGCGCATCAGCGTGGCGTATTCATGGATGCGCCAGATCAGCCCGTCACGCACGGTAATCGCCTCGCCGGTGCGGAACGCCAGCAGGCCGCCACTGCCGTGCAGGCTGATGCGGTACTGGATAAACGCGGTATGGCCGTCGATGCGGATGCGGTCGGTGTGCTCCAGTGCTTCGCCAGGCTGGCGCGGCAGGTTGTTGCGCACATACTCGCGCAGCTCGGCAAAGCCCATGCAGCGCTGCTGGAAGAAGTCGTGGTACTGGATATCCGGGTGATACAGCGCCATCACCGCGTCGAGGTCGCGGTCTTTCCAGCTGTAGTGATAGCGCATCACCGTGGCGCGGGTGCGCTCGGTCTGTTGGGCGTCATCGGGGAAGTCGGCGTTGTGCATGCCTGCCAGCTTGCCCGAGGCGTCGCGGCAGCTCAATGCTGTTGCTTAGCTCTTCGGCTTGTAGGCGCAGTAGCCGGGACGTGGGCCGATCTTCGGGTGGTTGCGGCAGGTGTCCGGACGCTTCTCGTAGATGGTGCACAGGCGGGTTTTGCGATCGAGGTAGTAGCAGTCGTTGTTGCTCATGCGGGTCAGGGTGAAGATGCCCGACTTCTGATGGAAGCGTTCGACGATGCCGTCTTTCTGCAGGCGCTTGGCGATGTTCTTCAGCGGCTCGCTGCGTTCGAACTCATCAACCACGCCGATGCGGATCAGGTCATTCAGGCGCGCTTCAACCGGCAGCGTGCAGCAGCTGGACATGCAGCTGTGGCACATGTCGGCGGTGTATTTAGCCCAGGTTTCCAGGCGGTCGAGTTCGGCGGCGGCAATCAGGTTGTTTTTCATCGGGGCAGGCATGCATCAGTGGTTCGGCGCGCGATGATAGCGGCCTGGCGGCGTTTGTGAATGACTATCTGCCGGCTGGTCATCGTTTGTGCGGCAGCGTCGCTCCGAGTTTCTTGTTGTGCTGTGATGCGTGCGGCATTCGTCTCTCTGGGTATACACCGGTCGGGCTCCTATACTGCTGCGCAGTGTGCGCCGGGTGCCGGGCAACAGGATGTTCGGGTTTAGCTGATATAGGAACGCGCTGCATGCAATGGATCTTCATGCTGGTGGGGTTGGTGCTCGGGGCGTTGGCGGATGAGACGCTGACGGCGTCACTGCTGGGCGCTCTGATAGGTTTGGGCCTTGGCCAGGCGCTCAAACTGCAGGGTTTGGCGCGCGAGAATGCTGCGCTGACAGCGCAGCTCAAGGCGTTTTCGCAGCGCTTCGAGCAAGGTACTGCGGCGCTGTATGAGCGCTTGCTCAAGTTGGAGCAGGCTGCCACGCCAGCTGCCGAGGCACCGCCTGTTTCGGAACCGATCAGCTCCGTTGCCGAGCCTGCACCTGAACCTATCGGCAGTGCCCAAGCGGCCCAGCCTGAACTGGATTGGACCCTGGATTTTGTCCTGCCCGAGCCTGCTCCTGAGCCTGTCGCACCCATGCAGGCTACGGCCGAACTGGCCGCCGCGCCGATCAAGCCGCCTCCCGCTAAGCCATGGAAACCTGTCGAACCGCGTCAGCCAACGCTGCTGGAGCGAGGCTTTACTGCGGCGAAGGACTGGCTGCTGGGCGGCAATACGGTGCTGCGCGTCGGTGTGGTGCTGTTGTTTCTCGGCCTGGCCTTCCTGCTGCGCTACGCCACCGAAGGTGTGGTGGTGCCGGTGGAATTTCGCTACGCCAGTGTCGCCGCCAGTGCGGTGGCCTTGCTCGGCCTCGGTTGGTGGTTGCGTCTGCGTAACCCAAACTATGCCCTGATGCTGCAAGGCACCGGCGTTGCCGTGCTGTATCTGACGGTGTTTGCCGCGATGCGCTTACACCCGCTGTTGGATCCTGGCGTGGCGCTGGGTCTGCTGGTGCTGGTCACGGTTTTTTCGGCGATTCTGGCGCTCAAACAGGATGCCCTGGGCCTTGCGGCTGCAGCGGCTCTGGGCGGTTTCGCCGCGCCGATCCTGACCAGCACCGGCAGCGGCAACCATGTGGCGCTGTTCAGCTATTTCGCCCTGCTCAATGCCGGGATCTTTGCCATTGCCTGGTTCAAGGCCTGGCGGCTGCTCAACCTGATCGGCTTTGTCGGCACCTTCGGCATCGGCTTCGCCTGGGGCATCCGCTCCTATAAGCCAGAGCTGCTGTGGAGCACTGAGCCGTTCCTGATTCTGTTCTTCCTGATGTATGTGGCCATCGGCCTGCTGTTTGCCCGGCGCAAGCTGCGTGAAGCCCTGGATGCGCCCGAGAACCCTGATGAACTGCTGCGCTGGGCGGCACGTAAAGGCGACTACATCGACGCCACCGTGCTGTTCGGCCCGCCGCTGGTGGGCTTTGGTCTGCAGTTCGCCCTGGTGCAGCACATCGAGTTTGCCGCAGCGTTCAGTGCGTTGGCGCTTGGGCTTTTCTATTTAGTGCTGGCGCGGCTGCTGGTCGGTCGCAGCGGTGATCGTGCCGTGTTGCTGGTGGAAACCTGCCTCGCGTTGGGCGTGGTATTCGGCAGTTTGGCGATTCCCTTGGGCCTTGATGCGCGCTGGACTTCGGCCGCCTGGGCGGTGGAAGGCGCGGGCATCTTCTGGCTCGGCCTGCGCCAGCAACGCAGCCTGGCACGGGCATTCGCCCTGCTGCTGCAGATGGGCGCGGCGCTGGCGTTCGTCATCGGCTTACGTGGCGGTGAACTGACGCTGCTGGACGGTGCGCCGCTGGGTGCGTTGATGCTCGGCGTGGCTTTGCTGTTCAGCTACTGGCAGCTGCGCCAGAACACGCAATACGCCAGCAGCTGGGAGGTGCGCGGATTGCCGGTACTGGCCTGCGCCGGGCTGGCCTTTCTCTATCTGCTTGCACCACTGCTGTTTGCCGCCCAGGGCACGGCGATCAGCTGGGCGCTGGCCGGCTTGCTGACGCTGTGGCTGGGCTTGCGTATTCAGGCACGGAGCTTTCTGTTCAGCGCCTTTGCCGTGCAATTGCTAGGTGGTGTGGTGTTTATGCTGGACATGGCCGGCAATGCGGCCACCGGCATGGGCGGCTTCTCTGCTGGTTGGCAGGGCTTGCTGACTTCGTCCTTGATCGGTTTCGGCCTGATCGCAGGCATGCTGCTGGCCGCGCGTGATCCGCAGGTGGGTAACGACCGTCGTCTGCTGCGCGGGCTATCCGTGGTGCTGCTGGTGGGTCTGGTGTTCCTAAATCTGGCGGTGCTGTTCGTCCTACCCTGGGCCACGGCGAGCGCGGTGTGGGGCGGTAGCGGGCTGCTGATCATCTGGCTCAGTTTGCATCTGCAGCAGCGCGCCAGCTTTATCTTCGGTCTGCTGTTGCAGGTGCTGGCGGGACTGGTGTTCCTTGCAGTCAGCCCGCTGCTGTTCGGCCAGCTATCGGCCGAGGGCATTCGCCCACTGGCGCATATGGATTTCTGGACGCCGCTGGTGCTCGGTGTCGCTGCGTTGGTCGGCGCCTGGCGCTTGCAGCAACTGGCGCGGCGCGAGGCGCCCAGCGCTCTTGGCAATTTCAGTTTGCTGGGCCTGGCGCAGTTGCTGCTGGTGTGGGGTGCGGCCTGGTGGGCGTTGGCGCTAAGCAGCGAAGTGGTGCGATTTGTTGCGCCGGAGTGGCAGGCCAGTGCTTTGCTGGCGGTGCTGGCAGCCAGCGTCGCCCTGGCGGCATTTCTCGCCCCGCGCACGCGCTGGGCCGAACTTGCGCTGCTGTGCGGCCTGCTGACACCGCTGGCCGGCGTGGTGCTGCTGCACGCCTGGCACCTGCATTACCATCCGGCAGCGCAGTTCGGCTGGCTGGCCTGGGCGCTGCTGTTTGCTGTGCACTTCTGGGCCCTGCGACGCTTGGCTGCGCAGTTGCCGGCGGGGGCGCTGAGCGCTGCCCATGTACTCGGCTGCTGGTTGCTGCTGGGCGTGCTGGCGCTGGAGCTGCGTTACCTGCTGTTGGCGCTGTCGGAGTATTACAACGCCTGGCGTTGGCTGGGTTGGGCGCTGCTGCCGAGTGCCTACCTCTGGCTGATGGCGCTGCCGCGTCGCTGGCCTTGGCCGGTGGCCGCTTACCCGCGCGAATACCGCGTGTTGGCGTCGGCGCCGTTGGCGCTGCTGATGCTCGGCTGGTTCTGGCTGGCCAATGTCGTCAGCGCTGGGGAGGCTGAACCGCTGGCCTATCTGCCGCTGCTCAACCCGCTGGAACTGGGTTTGCTGTTTGCCCTTGGCGCGGTATTCGCCTGGGCGCGCCTGGGCCTGGCCGAGCTGGGTGTCGAGAGTCTGCGCAGTCAGTGGCTGACTCAGGGCGTGGCCGGCGCCTCGCTGTTCGCGTTGCTGACTGCCATGGTGATGCGCACCGCACATCATTGGGGCGGTGTGCCTTATCAACTGGATGCGCTGCTTGATTCGATGCTGGTGCAGGCGGGGCTGTCGATTGTCTGGACGCTGATCGCGCTGCCGTTGATGGTCCTCGGCAATCGCCTTGGCCGTCGCGAGCTGTGGCTGATTGGCGCGGCGCTGATCGCGCTGGTGGTGGCCAAGCTGTTCTTCGTCGAGCTGGGTAATCGCGGTGGCCTGGAGCGCATCGTGTCGTTTATCGGGGTGGGTGTATTGCTGTTGGTGGTGGGCTATTTTGCGCCCTTGCCAGCACGCAAAGCGGATGCGGATCAGCCGCAGGAGCCAGCATGATCAGTCGTTTAATCAGCACTATTTTGCTCAGCCTGCTGTGCAGCGCGTCAGCCTTGGCGAAGGAGCAGCCAGGCGACTATGCCGTGCAATTACCGCTGAGCCTCAGTGGCGAAGGCCCCTGGTATCGCCTGGATGTGCCGATGGCACTGCATTTCGCTGCGCGCTATGGCGATTTGCGTGATCTGCGGGTGTTTAACGCCGAAGCCCAAGCACTGGCTTACGCCTTGGTGGCAGGGCAGGGCGAGTCGCGCGACAGCCAGCAGGAGCAGGCGGTGAAGTGGTTTCCGCTGTACGCCGAACAGGGCGACAACGCGGCCTCGCCAAGTTTGCGGGTACAGCGCAGTACCAGCGGCACCTTGATCGAGCTGCTTGATGAGCCAGATGCAGCCGCCAAGCCGGCTCTGCTGCGCGGCTGGCTGCTGGATGCCAGCGCAATGGACGAGCCGCTGGTGCGCTTGCAGCTGGATTGGAGCGGCGCTCAGGACGGTTTTCAGCGCTTCAGCATCGAGGCCAGTGATGACCTGCAAGACTGGCAGTCCTGGGGCAGTGGCCAGCTGGCGCGCCTGTCGTTTGATGGTGAGCGTGTCGAGCAGCGCCAGGTCGAGCTGCCAGGGCTTAAGGCGCGCTATGTGCGTCTGCTCTGGCAAAGCCCGCAACAGGCGCCGCAGCTGACGGCCGCGAGTCTGCTCAGTCAACGCAGTGACAGCGTGCCCGCGCCGCTGGTGTGGTCACAGCCGCTGGCAGCAACGCGCAGCCCGGATGGCGAATACCAGTGGCAGTTGCCCTTGGCCTTGCCCCTGGAGCGTCTGCATGTCGAACTCAGTCAGGCCAATAGCCTGGCGCCGATTCGCGTCAGTGGTCGCCATGAAGCCAAGGGCGCTTGGCAATCACTGGCGCAGGGCCTGCTGTACCGGTTGCCGGAAAATGGTGCGGAAATCCGTCAGGACGAATTGCTCTTGCCGGGCTGGCCGGTACAGCAGCTGCGTTTACAGGTGGATGAGCGGGGCGGCGGTTTGGGTGTCGAGCCGCCACAGATAAAGGTGGCGGTGCGCGCCACCCAGCTGGTGTTCCTCCAACGTGGCAGCCCGCCTTATCGGCTGGCGTTGGGGCGAGCGGGAGCGCAGTCGGCGGCCTTGCCGCTGACCACTCTGATTCCGGGTTATGAACCAGAGCGCCTACAACAGCTGGGCATCGCTGAGGCGCAGTTGCAGGCTGAGAATCTGGCGCAGCAAGAGCAGGCCGCAGCGGGTGAGAGTGACTGGAAACGCTGGGGTTTGTGGCTGGTGCTGCTAATTGGGGTGGGCTTATTGGCGCTGATGGCGGTCAGCCTGTTGCGCCGGCCGAGCGCTGAATAGCGACTGTTGGTGAAATAAAGGCCAGCTGGCTAACGATTTTTGCAGTATGGTTGGCACCTTAAATTGATTAGCGTTTGAGGTCAGGAAGGCCCTTGCGTATCTCGACTTTGCCCCGTTTTGTGGGCGCGCCTGTGCGTTTTCGCGTTCGCTCTGACCGATTCGCTCAGCTGCTTCTTTCGGCAGAACCTACCCGATGAATGCCTGCGGTAATTCTGGCTGGGCGCTCAGTGCCCCGGTCATTCTCACCGGTCTGGTCTGCATCGGGGTGCTCTTGCTGGCCCGCTGGGTCACGCGGCAGCGCTATTTCCCGGGGCGCGAGAGCTTTATCGTGCTGCACTTGGCGAGCCTCTGGTGGATGATTGCCGCCAGCCTGGAAATGGCTGCGCAAGGCCCACAGTGCAAAGTGTTCTGGGCCACCATGGCCTGGCCGGGCATTCTGGTGGTGCCCACCTTCTGGGCCATTTTCCTCTGGCAATACGTCAACAGCGTGCGTCAACCGCTGCCGCTGCGTAGCACCCTGGGGTTGGCCGTGGTGCCGGTGCTGATCTGGCTGATGGCCCTGAGCAACCCCTGGCACGGCCTGTTCTACGGCGCGGGTACGGCGCCACTGAGCGATGAACCAGGCGCGCCGATTCGCTATCAGCACGGGCCGCTGTTCTACGCTGCCGCTGCTTACGTTTACCTGTTTATGACCTTCTGCATGGGTGTGGTGTTGCGCGCGGCCATCGTCAGTTATGGCGTGCATCGCCGTCATTACCTGGCGTTTGTGTTCGTCACGGCGGTGCCCTGGGTTGCCAATATCAGTTATGTGGTGTTTGGCTGGATGCTCTTTGGCTTCGATCCGACGCCCTTCAGTTTCGCCTTTACCCTGGTGGCGTTTGCCTGGCTGATCGTTGGCGTAAGGTTGTTTGACCTACTGCCGGTGGCCCGCCACCTCCTGTTGGATGCCTTGCTCGATCCGGTGCTGGTGGTTGATGCGCAATTGCGCGTGATCGAGGCCAATCCAGCCGCCTTGAAACTCGCCAATCTGCGCAGTGGCTGGCAGGGCCGGCAATTGGAGGATTGGCCGATTCTCGGGGCAGATTTGCAGCAGCTGCTCAGTCAGCAGGAACAAGGTGAGCATGACCGCTTGTTGACCCTGGCCAACTCGGCGCGGTATTTCGAAGTGCGTATTCGCGCCATCGAGCGGGTGACACATCGCGGCACCGTGGTGCTCGGGCAGATGCTCTACCTGCGTGATGTTACTCAGCGCCACCTCAGTGAGTTAAAGCTGGCCGAAGCCCTGGCCCTCAGCGAGGAGCGCCTGCGCACCATCACCAACCTGCATGAGCAACTGCAGGAACAGGCGCTGTGTGACCCGCTGACCGGGCTTTACAACCGGCGTTATCTGGATGAGTTTTTTACCCGCGAGTTGGCCGTTGCACAGCGCGAGCGCACGCCGATTTCTCTGGCGCTGATCGACCTGGATCATTTCAAACAGCTTAACGACGAGCACGGCCACCTCGAAGGCGACGACGTGCTCAAGGGCGTGGCCCAGCACCTGCTGGAGAATCTGCGCAGCTCGGACGCGGTATTCCGTATCGGTGGCGAAGAGTTCCTGCTGATCCTGCCGCGTGCCGATGCCCACGAAGCCCGCGCGCGTCTAGAAACCATCTGCCGTGATTTGGCCGCACACCCCTTGCCAACGCGGGGGGGCGCACGCTATGTGACCCTTTCGGCCGGCCTGGCGCTGTGGCCGGAGCAAGGCTTGGTGCTCGATGAATTGCTGCACGTGGCCGATGACGCGCTGTATCAAGCCAAGCATGCGGGGCGCAATAGGGTCTGCAGTCTGGCCTGATGGTCCGGCAACTCCTTCCATCCAGTGCTAAAGCGCTTTCCCCGCTAAAAGGGTAAACTGCGCGCGATTTTTCTTCCTTCCCGGAGCCATCCATGTCCCGCGTTACCCTCAGCCGCTACCTGATCGAGCAGACCCGTTGCAACAACACCCCGGCCGATCTGCGTTTCCTTATTGAAGTGGTCGCACGGGCCTGTAAGGAAATCAGCCATCAGGTATCCAAGGGTGCACTGGGCGGCGTGTTGGGCAGCATGGGCACCGAGAACGTGCAGGGCGAAGTGCAGAAGAAACTCGACGTGATTTCCAACGAAATCCTGTTGGAAGCCAACGAGTGGGGCGGTCACCTGGCTGGCATGGCGTCCGAAGAAATGGACAATGCCTACCAGATTCCCGGTAAGTACCCGAAAGGCGCTTACCTGCTGGTTTTCGATCCGCTGGACGGCTCCAGCAACATTGATGTCAACGTTTCGGTCGGCACCATCTTCTCGGTGTTGCGTTGCCCGGATCGCAATGGTGATGAAGGCGACCTCGGTGAGGAAGCCTTCCTGCAGCCGGGTACCGAGCAGGTGGCGGCTGGTTACGCGATCTATGGCCCGCAGACCATGCTGCTGCTGACCCTTGGTGATGGCGTTAAAGGCTTTACCCTGGACCGTGAGCTGGGCAGCTTTGTGCTGACCCACGACAACATCAAGGTGCCGGAGTCGACCAAGGAATTCGCCATCAACATGTCCAACCAGCGCCACTGGGAGGCGCCGGTGCAGCGCTACGTCAGCGAGTTGCTGGCGGGCGAAGAAGGCCCGCTGGGCAAGAATTACAACATGCGTTGGATTGCCTCGATGGTGGCCGACGTGCATCGCATCCTCACCCGTGGCGGCGTGTTCATGTATCCGCGCGACAGCCGTGAGCCAGAGAAGCCGGGCAAGCTGCGCCTGATGTACGAAGCCAACCCGATGTCGATGATCATCGAGCAGGCTGGCGGCGTGGCCACCAACGGCTCCCAGCGCATTCTCGATATTCAGCCGACTTCCCTGCACCAGCGCGTCGCCGTCTTCCTGGGTTCTAAGGAAGAAGTGCTGCGCATCAGCGCCTATCACCGCGAGTAAGCGATGAGCGCGCCCTGGCAGCCGTTACTCGACTGGTGGTTCGGTGCGGCCGGCCGCGGCGCTGGCGTTACGGCTGTCGAGGTGGCTGCCAGTCGTACCGCGCTGTGGTTCGGCAAGCAGGACAGCCAGGATGACCAGGCGCGCGAGCAGTTTGGTGGGCTGGTTGAGCAAGCTCTGAGTAACCAGCTGCAAGACTGGCAGCACGAACCTGAAGGCTGGCTGGCAAACTTGCTGTTGCTCGATCAGCTGCCACGGATGATCTTTCGCGATACCCCGCGCGCTTTTGCTGGGGATCTGCTGGCTCGACCGTTGGCTCTGCACGGGTTGGCCCAGGGCTGGGATCAGCAACTGCCACCAATCCAGCGGGTATTTGCCTACCTGGTATTGGAGCACGCCGAAGAGCTGGCGCTGCAGGATCAGGCGGTGCAGCTGTTTGAGGCTTTACTCGAGCAAGCCGTTACGGCCGAACGCCAGCTGTTTGCCGGTTATCTGGATTTTGCCGAGCGTCATCAGCGAGTAATCGCGCGTTTTGGCCGCTTTCCCCACCGCAACCTGATTCTCGGGCGTACCTCCAGCGCCGAGGAATCTGCCTTTCTGTTGGAACCTGGCTCGCGCTTCTAGCATCCAAGCAGGCATGCTCGGTATTGCTATGCCAAGCTGGTCTTGGTTCTTTCCTCAGGAGTTTCCCCATGTCTCTGCGTGTCGTCGCACTACTCGCCGGTTGCCTGCTGCTGGCCGCCTGCAACAAGATCAATCAGGACAATTACACCCAGCTCAAGGCGGGCATGAGCAAGGATGAGGTTGAGAGCCTGCTGGGCAGTCCCGGCGAATGCGCCGGCGCGTTGGGTATGTCCAGCTGCACCTGGGGCGATGAACAGCGCTTTATCAGCGTCCAGTACGCTGGCGACAAGGTCATGATGTTCTCCGGCAAGGGGCTGAAGTGATGCGCCTGCTGGCGGCGTTGGCCGCAGCAGCGTTGTTGGTGGGTTGCGCCAACTCCGGCACGGGCGTGGTGCCGCCAAAGACGGTAGAGCAGGTCGACCTGCAGCGTTACCAAGGCACTTGGTACGAGCAGGCGCGTTTGCCGATGTTCTTTCAGCGCAACTGCGCGCAGTCTGAAGCGATCTATACGCTGCAGGATGATGGCGCGATTGGCGTGACCAACCGTTGCCGCACGTATGACGGCGATGTGCAGCAGGTGCAAGGTCAGGCCGTGGCGCAGGTGCCGGGCGAAACCAATAAGCTCTGGGTGCGTTTCGACAACTGGGCCAGCACCCTGCTGCCAGGGCTGACCAAGGGCGAGTATTGGGTGCTGTACCTGGATGACGATTACCAGGCTGCGCTGGTTGGGCACCCCAATCGCGAGTACCTCTGGCTGCTGACGCGCGATCAGGACATCAGTGCGCAACGTCGCGCCACTCTGCTTGAGGAAGCGCGCAGCCGTGGCTACGACACTCGCGCACTCATCTGGCGGCGGACGGATGCCGAGATGGCCTTGCAGCGTTAAGCGCCGCTTATTGCTTGGCTTTCGGGCTCTGCAGGCGGATATGCAACTGAGTGTCCGCCGTGCCGTGTTCAAACACGCTATCAGCTGGGGTCGGTTTGCCATTGAGCAGCGGTGGGTTGCTGGATAAACCCACCGGCTCAAGTGGAATGCCCCGCCGGCCTTGGTCGAGCAGGCCGTTGCCATTGCTGTCCTGGAACACCTGGATGGCGTAGCGGCCGGGCGGCACGCTATCCAAACGCAGCTCGCCTTCGTCACTCCGTTGCTGGCGCAGTGGTTGTTCGGGCCAGCGGTTTTGCTCGCCGCTCACCAGTGCTGCGTACACGGGGCCTGTGGCCTGTATGCCGCCGACTGTGACCAAGATGTCGCCAGCCTGGGCCGCTGAGCTGACCAGTAGCAGCAAAAGGCCAGTCTGATAGCCGGCCTTCTTTACGGTTTGAAGAATTCTCTGTGGCATAATCCGGGCATTTCGCAGGAAGTGGCTGGCGATGCGTCAGGTCTTGATCGTTCATTTTTCGCAAACCGGCCAGCTAGACAGGTTGGCACAATCGGTATGCGGACCTTTACAGCAATGCCGCGATATTCAGCTGGATTTTCTCACGCTGCAACCCGCGCAACCTTACCCGTTTCCTTGGCCGTTTCTTGGCTTTTTTCGGATTTTTCCGGAAACCGTGTTGATGCGCCCGCAGCCATTGCTGCCGTTGGCGGTCGATGCGAATAAGCGTTATGACCTGGTGATCCTCGCCTATCAGGTGTGGTTCTTGTCGCCTTCGCAGCCGATGACGGCTTTCCTGGCTTCCCCTGAGGCGGCGAAGCTGCTCAAGGACACGCCGGTGGTGACGCTGATCGGCTGCCGCAACATGTGGCTGATGGCCCAAGAGAAGGTCAAGAAGCAGCTCACTGAACTGGGCGCGCGGCTGGTGGACAATATCGCCCTGACGGACGCTTGCGGAACAGCAGCGAGCTTTCTAGCAACGCCCTTGTGGCTGTTTACCGGACGGCAGAAGCCCTACAGCTGGGTGCCGCGCGCCGGTATCGATGAGGCGCAAATTAGCGCCGCCAGCCGCTTTGGCGTGGCCATGAGGCAACGCTTAACGGCTGACAGCCTGCCGATTGCGCAACCGATGCTCCGCGGGCTCGGTGCCGTGCGAATTGATGAAAAGTTGATCGCCAGCGAGAGGGTAGGCAATCGCAGCTTCCAGTTATGGAGCCGCTTGCTGGCGGCCTTAGGCCCGCAGCAGAGCCGTCGACGTGGCGCCGGGCTGGTGGTGTATATCGTCTTTCTGTTGTGCCTGATTGTCACAGTCGTGCCGCTCAGTGCCTTGCTTAAAAAACTGTTGGCGCCGCTGTTAAAAGAGCGCACCCAGCGTGAGAAGGCTTACTTTGCCGGCCCGTCTGGCGAGTGAAGTGACCCGAGGAAGTCCCGTGGTACAACCTGTATATATCAACCGCATCAGCGCCTTCCTGCCCCATGAGCCGGTCGACAACGAGCAGATGGAAGCACGCCTGGGCCTGGTCGGCGGCAAACCCTCGCGGGCGCGCAAGCTGATTTTGCGCAGCAATGGCATTGTTCAGCGCCACTATGTGATCGACCCGCAGACCGGCGCGCCGAGCATGAACAATGCTCAGGTCAGTGCGGCGGCGATTAGGGGACTGCTCGGTGGCGATTTCCAGCTGGATGACCTTGATTGCCTGGTGGCCAGCAGCGCTTCGCCGGATCAGGTCATGCCTGGTCATGCGGTGATGGTGCAAGGCGAGCTGGGCAATCCGCCGTGCGAAGTGGTGTCCACCGCCGGTATTTGCCTGTGCGGCATGACCGCGCTGAAATACGCCTGGATGAGCGTGGCCAGTGGCGAAAGCTGCAACGCCGTAGCCTGCGGCTCGGAAGTAGCGTCGACTCTGATGCAGGCGAGCAATTTCAACGCCGAGTATGAGAGCCGCCTCGACGAGCTGGAAACCCACCCTGAAATTGCCTTCGAGAAAGACTTTCTACGCTGGATGCTCTCCGACGGCGCAGGTGCCGTGCTGCTGCAAGGCCAGCCGAACCGCACAGGCCTGAGCTTGCGCATCGACTGGATCGACATCTTCTCCTTTGCCGACCAGATGCCGCCATGCATGTACGCCGGCGCAGAGATGGTCGACGGTCAGCTGCAGGGCTGGAGCCGCTATGAGGGTACTGAGCGCAACCGCCGCTCGCTGATGGCGATCAAGCAGGATGTCAAACTGCTGAACGACAACATCGTCAAATACACCGTGGAAGAGACGCTGAAGCGCATCATGGCGCGCCGCGAGCTGCAGGCCGATGCGGTGGATTATTTCCTTCCGCACTATTCCTCGGAATTCTTTCGCGAGCGCCTCTCCGTAGGCCTGGCCAATGCCGGCTTGCCAATCCCGCAGGAACGCTGGTTTACCAACCTGACCCGCAAGGGCAATACCGGCGCCGCGTCGATCTTTATCATGCTTGATGAGTTGTTCAATTCAGGTAGCCTGCGCAGCGGCCAGCGTTTGCTCTGCTATGTGCCGGAAAGTGGGCGCTTCTCCAGCGCCTTTATGCAGTTGACAGTGGTTGGCCAGGACGGTGACAACACATGAAGCTCGATGAGGTTCCTCAGGACCACAGCTCCACTTACGGCGGCCATTGCAAGCTGGTTTATGCCGTGGATGCCAGCGGCCATTACCAGGGCGCGCAGAGCGATGGCTGGGAGCCGGAAGCTTTTGCCACTCAGCTGGCCGTAGCCGAACTGCAGGAGCAGGAAGCCGAGGCTGAGGCGGGCTGGCAGCGCGGTGAGCTGTCGCCGCTGAAGTGCCTGATGTACCGCTACCGCCTGGATGAGCCAGCGTTGGCGCAGATTACTGGGCTATGGCAGTGGCGCATTCGGCGGCACTTTCGCCCGGCGATTTACAAGACACTGTCGGCAGCCATCCTGGCGCGTTATGCGGACGCCTTCGGCCTGCCTGTTGAGCAGCTGATCACCTATCAAAAGGATTTGGCATGAGCAGTTTTCAGCATCAACAGAGCGCCCACTGCGAAAGCGGGGTGATGGCCAGTCTGTTGACCCATGCCGGTTTGCCGATGAGCGAGCCGATGGCGTTCGGTCTGGCCTCGGGCCTGGCGTTTGCCTACCTGCCGATCGTCAAACTCAGCGGCATGCCGCTGATTGCCTACCGCATGCCGCCTAAACACCTGATCAAGACCCTGAGCAAACGCCTGGGGGCGAAGCTGCACACGCGCACCTTCGGCGATCCCGAGCAGGGCCGTCGTGAGCTGGATGCAGCGTTGGACAGTGGCCGTCTGGCCGGGCTGCAGAGTTCGGTGTTCTGGCTGCCGTATTTCCCGCCGGAGATGCGTTTTCACTTCAATGCGCACAACCTGCTGGCCTATGGCCGCGAGGGCAATGACTACCTGATCAGCGATCCGGTGTTCGAAGCGCCCGTGCGCTGCGCCGCCGAAGACCTGCAGAAGGCGCGTTTTGCCAAAGGGGCGCTGGCCGCCAAGGGCCTGATGTACTGGCTCGATGATGTGCCGCTGGAGCAGGACTGGAACAAACTGATCCGCCAGAGCGTGCTGTCCACCACACGGATTCTCGATGGCATGCCGCTGCCGTGGATCGGTATTCGCGGTATTCAGCACCTGGCCAAGCAGATCGACAAGCTCCATCCCGCGCAGAGCAAGTACAACCGCCTGTACCTGACCCATATTGTGCGTATGCAGGAAGAAATCGGCACCGGCGGCGCGGGTTTCCGCTTTATGTATGCGAGCTTTTTGCAGGAGGCTGGCGAGAAGCTGGGCGACAACAACCTGCAGGAGGCCTCGGCGCAGCTGACCGCCATCGGCGACCAGTGGCGTCAATTTGCCTCGGCTTGCGTGCGCGCCAGCCGCAACAAGGGCGAGACGCCCAATTTCGCGCCCATCGCCGAGAGTCTGCGTGGCATTGCCCTGCAGGAACGCGGGTTGATGAAAGAGCTGGCGGCTTGGAGCAAGCGCTAGAGTGGATCGCGCTGTATCGATCCACTGTTCAACGCCGCTGGTGGATGAACGCGGCGTCATCCGCCTTACAGCTTGATACGCAGCACTTCGGTATCTGCACTTAACTCGGCAAAACTGTTGGCGTAAGCGCCAGCAGTTGCACCTTCTAGCAGCACCGCCTGCACACAGAAATCCCCGTGCTCATCGCAGACCAGCAGCAACGCCTGCTCGATGAGGCCGTCCTGCAAATCCAGATTGGCCAGGGCCTGTAGTTGCATCCAGACCTGTGCGCCAGCACCGATAAACAGGTTTGGCCCCTCGAGGCTCAGCTGTTGGGCGATATGAAATCCGGCGGCATTGCTCACGCTGTTCACGAACTCGAAAGGCTTGGGCTGCTTGTGCTGCACGCACACGGCCTCCAGTAACGCGCCCATGGTGGCCCGCGCCGGGTGCGCCGAAGCCAGGTACAGGCCGCAGTTGCTGCGCACATGGCTTTTCAGCGGTGCGGCGGCCAGCAGGCATTGCAGAATCAGCCGGTCGATACGCCGTGGCGGGCTGTCGAGCCACTGCCCGAGGGCGGTCTTCAGCTGTTTATCATCCATGCTGGCCAGGCCGTGGATCTCACAGGCAGCGATTACCGGCATGCTAAATCTCCCTGAGCGCAGCCTTGTAAAACCAGGCTGGCATTATTGCCGCCAAAACCGAAGAAGTTGGTCAGCAGCAGGCTGTCGGCCGCCAAGGCTTGCGGTTCTGCGCTAAAGGGCAGCAGGGCTTCGCTGGCGTAGTCCACGGCTGGAAGTGCGCCCAGCTGCAGGGTTTTGAGCAACAGCAGGCTTTCACTCAGGCCGCAGGCCCCCAGGGTGTGGCCGAGCCAGGGTTTAAGCAGGCTCAGGGCCGGCATCTGTTCGCCATACAGCCGGCGCATGCCGTTGCTTTCGGCTTCATCGTTGGCGCTGGTGGCGGTGCCGTGCAGTTTCACCAGATTGATCTGCGCCGCCGAGCAGCCGGCACTGTTGAGCGCCTGTTGCATGACCCAGTGGATATGGCTGCCATCTTCGCGGGTGGTGGTCAGGCTGCTGGTGTCGCACGCACTGAAACCACCGAGCAGGCGCGCCAACGGTGCGTCACCGGGTTCGTGGCTGAGCAGCGCTGCGGCATAGGCTTCGCCCAGCAAAAGGCCATCGCGTTCAGGGTGGAAGGGGCGGTATTTACCGCTGGCGCTGGTCAGCATCAGCGCGCCGAATCCCTGCATAGCGATAGCGCTGGGTGTCTCGAAACTCAGCACCAGGGTGCGGGCATACTGGCCTGCGTTGATCAGGCGGGCGCCGTACAACAGGCCATTAGCCGCGCTGGTGCAGGCGGTGTTGAGGGTAAAGGCAGCGGCAAACCCCCAACGCTGGCGTAGTTGGTGGGCCAGCATGTTGAGGGATGTTGAGTCATCTGGGCAAAAGCCCTGGCGTTCGGTGGTCAGGGCTTCCAGCTCACTGATATCCAGGCTGGTGCTGGCGACAATCAGCAGGCAGTCGTCGAGTGTTTGCGGTGGGACGCCGAGGGTCTCAGCCAGCAGGCGATCCAGGCGCTCACTCAGACTTTCGCCAGTATTAGCCGCGTACAGGTACGTGCGCGGTTCCTGCACTTCATGCAGTACGAAGGGCTCCCCCTGAGGCGCCTGGCCGCGTTGCAGGGCCTGGGCGGCATGGTGCAGATCATCACCTAGGGCGCAGTGCAGGGCCGCGCGTTGCAGGTAGATGGGGGTCACGGCTGCTGCCTGATATAGGCGGCAATGCTGGCAATGCTGCCGAGAATGCGCCGTCCATCCTTGGCACCCTCAATGCGCACACCGTAGTGCTGCTGCAGCGCCAGGGATACTTGCAGAGCATCCAGGCTGTCCATGGCAATACGGCTTTTGCCGCCGAACAGTGGCTCGTCATCGCTGATGCTTTGCCAGTCGATATCGTCTTCCTTGTCGCACTCGCGAATCAGCAGTTGTTTGAGTTGTTGTTCTAGTAGTGAGTGGTCCATTGCGTGCGCTGTACTCGTCGGGTGAACAGAAGCAGCCCAGCCATGCCGCATACGGCTGCAAACAGCAGCAGGCGCGCGCAGTAGGGGGCGATGTCGGCCAGTGAGCCGTGGCCCACCAGCAGGGTGAGGAAGGCGTCCAGCGCCCAGCTCATGGGGGAGATTTCCGCCAGTTGGGCCATGGCCGCCGGCATCACACTTTTCGGCACCATGATCCCGCCAATTGCGGCCAGCAGGATATTGATGCCGCCGCCGAGCAGCAGTGCCTGTTCGCTGCTGCGCGCCAACGCGGCGAGCAACAGGCCCAAACTGCAGGTGGCAAGCGCCACACTGATGGCCAGCAGCGGATACGCCACGGCGCTACCGGGCAGGCTAAGCGCCGGCAGACCAAGCAGTGGCAGGCCGTAGACGCCAATACTCAGCAGCAGAGCGAACTGCAGCAGGTTGATGGCGAAGTACGGCAGCAGTTTGCTCAACACTAGGGTGCCAAGGTTTAGCCCGAGGCAGCGCAGGCGCAGCAGGGTGCCGCTTTGTTGTTCGCGCTGAAAGCCACCGGCCATGGGCAGCACGACGAAGAACATGCCGAAAATCAGCCAGGCCGGTACGCTCAGTTGGGTGGCATTGGCGCGGCCGCTGAGGTCGCCGCTGGCCAGTTGTTCCTGTTCATTGATCTGGCTCTGGGTGCGCTGCTGCACCAGTTTCAACCGCTCAGCACGGCTGAGTTCGGCATCAACTACGCCGCTGTCTTCCAGATAGGCCAGCAGCCGGGTCTGCGCCAAGGCGATGCTCACCGCGCTGTGCAGGCGCTGGCGTGAGAGTTTGTCGAACTGTGCCGGGTAGCTCAGGCTCGGCCCTTGATGCGGGCTGTCCAGTAGCGTGTCGGTGAAGTCTGCGGGCAGGCGCACGCGGGCCAGACGTTCGTCGCTGTTTGTGAGCAGCGTACTGTCCGCCAGTTGCGCCTGCAGAGCGTCGCGGAAGAACTGGCTAGCGTCGTCCTGCGGCGCTTCGATAATCAGGCGCAGCGCCGGTGGTTTGTCCTGCATATAGCTGGACATGGCCCCGGCCATCAGCAGCAGAAACAGCGTCGGCATGATGAACAGCACGGCCAGCGCATGGGGGTCGCGCAGCAGCAACAGCACTTCCTTGCGCACCAGCGCCCAGAGCCTCATAGCCGGCCTCCGTTAAGGCGCAGGTAGAGCTGCTCGAGCGAAGGCCTGCCAAAGCGCAGCAGGTTGGGCAGGCCATCCTGGGTGGCGACAAATTCTGTAATGGCCAGCAGCTGCTGGCCATTCAGTGCTGCGATACGCAGGCCCTTGGGCAGCACTTCGGCGCTCAGTTGCAGGTGTGCGAGCAGTTCGCTCAGGCCTGTGGGCGCAGCGTCCGGCCATTCCAGCAGCAGGCCGTGGTCGTCGCCGAGCAGCTGGCGTTTGTCCAGATCCAGGCGCACCTGGCCTTCGTGCAGCAGCATAATGCGCTGGGCGACCCGTTCGACTTCTTCCAGATAATGGCTGGTGTAGATCACCGCCTTGCCCTCGGCGGTCAGCTGCTCCACGGCGGCCAGCAAGTGCTGCCGATTGGCGGCGTCGACGCCCACGGTGGCTTCATCGAACAGGTAGAGGTCAGCCGGTTGCAACAGGCCGATGGCGAAATTCAGCCGCCGCTGTTCGCCGCCGGACAGCTGCTCGCTGCGCCGCGTCAGCTTGTCTTCCAGTGCACAAATATCGATGCATTGTTGTAGACGCTGACGACGTTCAGCACCGCGCAGGCGATACAGGTCGGCAAACAGTTCGAGGTTCTCGCCTACCTTGAGCCCGGCATAGAAGGCCAGCTGCTGCGGCACCAGGCCCAGCCTGGGTTGACCTTCCCAACGCAGTTCACCCTGCTGCAACGCCAGCACGCCGCTCAGCAGCGACAGTAAGGTGGTTTTGCCGGCGCCATTGCTGCCCAGCAGGCCCAGGCATTCGCCAGCCTGCAGCTGCAGGTCGATACCCTGCAGCGCCGCGCGGCTGGAGCCTGGGTAGCTGTGGACGACATTGCGCAGTTCAAGCATGAATCAACACCAGCAGCAGTTTGCCGTCGAGCAGCAGACGTTCGTCGCTGTGGATGCTGAAGGCATACAGCGCGCCGGCCTGGCTCAACGCCTCCTGGTTGGCGCTGACCTGCAATGCGCCACTGCGCTGAGCTGGCTCGTAGTGCAGCTGCAGCTGCGAGAGCTTGCCGACCAGGGCCATTTCAATGGCATTGCTGTCGCCGTATAAGGCACCATGCGCGGCGCACAACTGGGCCGCCGCCTCGAACAGCAGGCAGGGGGAGGCCGCTGGGCCGAAGGTATCTAGGTAGCGCCAGGCACTCAGGCCCTGAATGCTCAGGCTGTCATGCGTCAACAGGCCGTCCAGCCAGAGAGCTGGGCCTTGGTGGGGCAGCAGGCTGTGCAGTTGAGTGCGATCCATTGCGGGCGGCCGAGACGAAGAGGTCGGCAGTGTAACAGAGGGGCTGCAAGTCACGCAGTGCCTGGGTTTGGCAGGCCAGCGAGCAAAATTGGAGAGGTCCTATGGCGTGGTTGCAAGGGGGCGCTTTTGCGCTGGTGACGTTAGTGTTGGTGGTGCTGTCCTGGCGGGCATTGCAGCGGCCCAAGTCCCACGGCTTCTATCGTTTTTTTGCTTGGGAGGCGATCCTGGCGTTACTGGTGCTAAACGGGCCGCAGTGGTTTGTCGACCGTTTTTCCGCTCATCAGCTGGTGTCCTGGGGCCTGTTATTCGCTTCGCTGCTGGTGCTGTTTCCCGGTCTTTATCAATTGCGCCGTATGGGTCGCCCGAACGAGCAACGCACGGATGCCGAGCTGTTTGCCTTCGAACGCACCTCGCAGCTGGTGACCAGCGGCATCTACAGCCACATCCGCCACCCGTTGTACGCCTCGCTGCTATTGCTGGCCTGGGGCGTGGCCTGCAAGCAACCTAATGGCCTGAGCCTGGTTCTGGCGCTGCTGGCCAGCCTGACACTCTGGCTGACTGCCAAGCGCGACGAAGCTGAGTGTCTGCAGCAGTTTGGTGAGGCGTACCGCGACTATATGCAGCGCAGCAAGATGTTTATCCCCAGGCTCTTCTAATCATCTATTCCCAGTTCAGCCGCGCCAGCTTCCACTCATCGCCTTCAAGCCACCACTCCATCTTCACGTTGTAGTGGCGTGCGCTGTCGGGGATCAGACCCTCTGCACCGGCCAGGCCGACCTGGGCCTCGGTGTGGCCTTTTTCGCGGTAGGTCGTGTCGAGGTAGCTGTTCTTGCTCAGGGCCAGCACCTTGATGTTCTTGTGGCGCATAAACAGCAGCAACATGGTGCGCTGCGCCCACTCGCGGTCGAACTCGCCCTGGGCTGAGAACTGCGGGTGCAGCTGGTCGAGCACCGTGCTGTTCTTCTTCGCCTCCAGGTTGTCCTGCAGCTGTTGCACGGCTGCTTCCAGCGCGGCCTGCGGATCATCTTTGGCACCGCAACCGGCGAGCAGGGTGCAAAACAGTAGGAAAGCTAAGGCAAATATCCGTGTTGGCATGCTGAACTCCTTTTTCATGGTTATGATGCCCGGCAGAGCTTAAAGCGGTTGCGCCCGTGGCTGTTCGGCGCAAGGCCGTCGACGTTACGCCGCGCATTATTCAGGTCAAGTCAGGAGCATGCCATGCAGACCTTGTATCCGGAGATTAAACCCTACGCCCGTCATGAGCTGGCGGTGCAGGCGCCGCACGTGCTGTATGTCGACGAGAGTGGTTCGCCGGATGGTCTACCTGTGGTGTTTATTCATGGCGGCCCGGGCGCCGGCTGCGACGCGGCGAGCCGGCGCTATTTCGACCCCAACCTGTACCGTATTGTCACGTTTGATCAGCGTGGCTGCGGCCGTTCCACACCGCACGCTAGCCTGGAGAACAACACCACTCAGGCACTCATCGCTGACATGGAGCAGATCCGCGAGCACCTCGGCATCGACAAGTGGGTGCTGTTTGGCGGCTCATGGGGTTCGACCCTGGCGCTGGCTTATGCTCAGGCTCATCCGCAGCGCGTGCATGGGCTGATTCTGCGCGGCATCTTCCTGTGTCGCCCGCAGGAAATTCAGTGGTTCTACCAGGAAGGGGCGAGCCGCCTGTTCCCCGATTACTGGGAAGATTACCTCGCGCCGATCCCCGCGGATGAGCGCGGTGATCTGGTACAGGCCTTCTACAAACGCCTGACCGGCCCGGATCAGATAGCCCAGATGCATGCCGCCAAAGCTTGGTCGACCTGGGAAGGCCGTACCGCCACCCTGCGCCCCAATCCGCAGGTGGTCGACCGTTTCAGTGACGCCCACCGCGCGCTGTCGATTGCCCGCATCGAATGCCATTACTTCGTCAATAACGCCTTCCTCGAAACCGATCAGTTGCTGCGCGACATGCCGAAGATCGCCCATCTACCTGGGGTGATCGTGCACGGCCGCTATGACGTGATTTGCCCGCTGGACAATGCCTGGGCGCTGCACCAGGCCTGGCCGAACAGCGAACTGCAGATCATCCGTGATGCGGGGCATTCGGCCGCAGAAGTCGGCATTACCGATGCCCTGGTGCGTGCGGCGGACGACCTGGCGCGGCGCCTACTCAACCTGTCTCCGGACGAAGCATGAAGGCACTGATTCAACGGGTGCGTGGCGCCCGAGTAGAAGTGGCGGGTGAGGTGGTTGGCGCGATTGATCAGGGCCTGCTGGTGCTGGTGGGCGTCGAGCCGCAGGACACCCCGGCCAGTGTCGAGAAAATTCTGCACAAGCTGCTCAACTACCGCGTGTTCAGCGATGCGGCTGGCAAGATGAACCTGTCGCTCAGCGATAGTGGCGGCGGCTTGCTGCTGGTGTCGCAATTCACCCTGGCCGCCGACACCAAGAGCGGCCTGCGCCCAAGCTTTTCCAGTGCCGCGCCACCAGCGCTGGGCGCGGAACTGTTCGACCTGCTGGTCGCCCAGGCCCGCGCCAAACACTCGCAGGTTGCCACTGGCCGGTTCGGTGCCGATATGCAGGTGCATCTGGTCAATGACGGGCCGGCGACCTTTCTGCTGGAGAGCTAGCAGCGCGGCTAGCGCGCGAGGGCTTCGGCGACAAAGTCCAGGCGGTCCTGGCCGAAGTGCATCTCCTGGCCGATGAAGAACGTCGGTGCGCCAAACACGCCGCGCTTGATCGCTTCTTCAGTGGTGGCCTTGAGGCGTTCCTTTACCGCTTCATCGCTGACCAGTTGCTCAAACTCAGTTAGGTCGAAACCCGCGTTGCTCAATACCTCGGCCACGACCTCAGGCTTGCTGAGGTTTTTCTGTTGCACCCACAGCGCCTCGAAGAGGGTTTTCACGTAGTGCTCGAAGCGTTCGCTGCCCTGATAACCGGCTGCGCCGCGCATCAGGGTGAGGGTGTTGATCGGGAAATGCGGATTGAAGGCCATCGGCACGCCATAGCGGCTGGCAAAGCGTGCAAGGTCCCTGAGCATCCAGGCGCCCTTGCTCGGGATCATCACTGGCGACTGGTTGCCGGTGGCTTTGAATACGCCACCGAGCAACATCGGTCGCCAGATAAGCTGCGCGCCGGCTTCGTGGGCGATTCGCGGCACCTGGGCCCAGGCCAGGTAGCTGGCTGGGCTGCCGAAATCGAAAAAGAATTCCAGGGTTTTGCTCATTGCATGCTCCTTTGGGAGATCTTGTTATGGGGCGAGCGCGCAGTCGTTAGAACGTCTCAGACCATGGTCGCAGATCCAGCTCATGCACCCAGCAATCGCGAGGCTGGCAATGGATCTGCCAGTAGGTGTCAGCGATGTGGTCGGGATTGAGAATACCGTCCTGATCCTTGAGCTGGTACAGCTGCGGAAAGGTGTCGCGGATAAACGCGGTGTCGATGGCCCCGTCGATAATCGGGTGGGCGACATGAATGCCCTTGGGGCCGAGTTCGCGGGCCATGCTTTGAGCCAGCGCGCGCAAGGCGAACTTGGCGCTGGCGAAGGCAGAGAAGTTGGCCCGGCCGCGCAAGGAAGCGGTGGCGCCGGTAAAGATGATCGTGCCCTGGCCACGCGGCAGCATCACTTTGGCGGCTTCACGGCCGGTAAGAAAACCGGCCAGCGCGGCCATTTCCCATACCTTGCGGTAGACCCGTTCGGTGGTTTCGGTGATGGAAAACTGCACGTTGGCGCCGATGTTGAACACCACCGCATGCAGAGGCCCGACCTCGCGCTCAATGGTGGCGAACAGCTCGACCACCTTCTCCTCGACGCGTGCATCGCAGCCAAAGGCCCGCGCACTGCCACCGGCGGCTTCAATTTCCGCCACCAATGGCACGAGTTTCTCGGCATTGCGTCGTGCCACGCAGGCGACATAACCCTCGCGGGCGAAGCGTTTGGCGATGGCGCCGCCGGTGGCGTCACCGGCGCCGACGACCAGAATTGTTTTGCGTTCGCTCATTGCGATCTCCATCAGTTCTATTTTGGAACCTGGTTCGATAGTCGGTTCCATTTTGGAACCTGTCAAGTTATCGTGTGCCATTGCTGTTGGAGGTTGGCTTATGCGTTGGGAAGAACTGGAGCAGCAACCCTGCTCGCTGGCCCGCACCCTGTCGGTGGTGGGTGATCGCTGGACGCTGTTGGTGCTGCGCGAGAGTTTTCTCGGTATTCGTCGTTTCGATGCGTTCGAGAAACGTCTGGGAATTACCCGGCATGTGCTGGCCGATCGCCTGAAAAAACTGGCTGAAGCGGGCGTACTGGACAAGGTGGCGTATCAGCAGCGGCCGTTGCGTGAGGAGTACTGCCTGAGCGCCAAGGGCCGTGATCTGTATCCGGCCATCATGGCGCTGGTGCATTGGGGCGACCGCCATATGAGCGGCGCCGAGGGTGCACCGATCCGGCACATCCACCGCAGCTGCGGCCAGCCGATGCATGGCGTACTGGTGTGTTCGGACTGTGGTGAGCCGCTGCAGCCGCGTGACGTTCAGTTGGTTGAAGCGCCAGCGCTCAAGGGTCAGCTACTGCCGGCGCATTGGCATCAACTGCAGGAGCAGGGTTAGAACAGTCGCGCCAGTAATGCAGTCACTGCTGTTTCCACCCGCAGAATTCGCGCGCCCAGCTGCACCGGCTGCAGGCCGGCTTCGGTGAGCTTTTCCACTTCGTAGGGAATCCAGCCGCCTTCTGGGCCGATGGCCAGCGTCACAGGCTGTTCGACTGCGCGCGGGCAGGCTGGGAAGTCGCCGGGATGGCCGACCAAGCCCACTGTGCCGGCAGCGATGCCAGGCAGCTGATCTTCGACAAAGGGCTTGAAGCGCTTCTCGATAATGACTTCCGGCAGCACTGTATCGCGGGCCTGTTCCAGGCCGAGAATCAGCTGTTCGCGAATCGCTGCGGGTTCGAGGAAAGGCGTCTGCCAGAAGCTTTTTTCCACCCGGTAGCTGTTCAGCAGAATCAGCCGAGGCACGCCCATGCTGCTGACGGTTTGTAACACGCGCCGCAGCATCTTCGGCCGGGGCAGGGCGAGCAGCAGGGTCAGGGGTAGTTTCTCAGGCGGCGGCTGATCGAGCTCCACAGACAACTCGGCCTGCTCAGCATCCAGGCGCAGCAATTGGCCGCTGCCCATCAGGCCATTCAGGCGGCCTACGCGCAGGCTGTCGCCCGCTTCGGCGCGGTGCACGTCATGCAGGTGCTTGAGGCGACGGCCGCTGAGCAGCACGCGGTCGGCAGCGATAAAGTCGCCGTCTTCCAGCAGCAGCAGGTTCACGGTTGTGCAGCGGGTGGTTGGTCGTTGGTCGAACTGTCGCTTTCCTCTGTCGCCGCGGTTTCCTCGTCGTCACGGCGCTTGACCAGGCTGCCGCAGAGCAGGCCTGCTTCAAACAGCAACCACATGGGTACGGCCAGCAGGGTTTGCGAGAACACGTCTGGCGGTGTCAGCACCATGCCAACGACGAAGCAGCCAACGATCACATAGGGCCGGCTTTTACGCAGGGTGGCGACATCGACCACGCCAACCCAGATCAGCAAAAAGGTCGCGATGGGGATTTCGAAGGCCACGCCAAAGGCGAAGAACAGGGTCAGAACGAAATCCAGGTACTGACCGATATCGGTCATCATCGCCACGCCTTCCGGGGTCACGCTGGCGAAGAAGCCGAACATGATCGGGAACACCACGAAGTAGGCGAAGGCCATGCCCGCATAGAACAGCAGGATGCTGGAGATCAGCAGCGGGACGGCAATGCGCTTCTCATGCTTGTACAGCCCCGGCGCGATAAAGCCCCAGATCTGATGCAGGATGATCGGGATGGCCAGAAATAGAGCGACCATCAGGGTCAACTTGAACGGCGTAAGGAACGGCGAGGCCACACCGGTGGCGATCATCGTTGCGCCTTCCGGCAAGTAAGCGCGCAGTGGCGCGGCGACCAGTGCGTAGATGTCCTGAGAGAAATAGAACAGCCCGGCAAACAGGGCGAACACCGCTGCGACAATGCGCAGCAGGCGCGTGCGCAGTTCGGTCAGGTGGGAGACCAGGGGCATTTCCTGATCGCTGTCCGGTCGTTGGCTCATGGTTGTGGGCTTTTGTCCTGACGGGTGCTGTCGGTAGCGGCTGCCGGCTCTGCGGCGGGTGCGGCGTTGGTTGTGCTCGGTTCGCTGGTACTGCTAAGCGGCGCGCTGAGGCTTTGTTTCATCGCGTTCATTTCCCGCTCCAGCTCAAGGATCTGCTCGTTATGCAGCTGGCGGCGGATTTCATCCGCGCCGATCTCACGCTCGACCTCAGCCTTGATCGCGCTGAAGCTGCGTTTGATCCGACCGATCCACAAACCTGCCGTGCGCACTGCGCCGGGCAGGCGATCAGGCCCCAGCACCACCAGGGCGACGATGCCGACCAGCAGCAGTTCGGTAAAGCCGATATCAAACATGGCTTAGTCTTTTTTCGCCGGTTCTTCGACCTTGCGCGCCTGAGCGTCGATGGTCTGACCTTTCGGCTCATCCACGGCAGGGGCCGGCTTCTCTGCGTCGCCGTTGTCCATCGACTTGCGGAAGCCCTTGATGGCGTCGCCCAGGTCAGAGCCCAGGCCCTTGAGGCGCTTGGTGCCGAACAGCATGACCACGATCAGCAGGATGATCAGGAGTTGCCAGATGCTAATGCCACCGAATCCCATAATGCGTACTCCGAAAGTGAAGGTTTAATCAGTCTTGCGAGCGCGCGGCTTTTTCCGCGTGCCCGGAGAGGCCAAAGCGCCGGTCCAACTCGTCCAATACCGCCTGGGGGTGCTGGCCGAGGGCGGCAAGCATAACCAGGCTGTGGAACCACAGGTCGGCGGTTTCATAAATCACATCGCTGCAGTCGCCGCTGACGGCTGCATCTTTGGCGGCGAGGATGGTTTCCACCGACTCCTCACCGACCTTTTCCAGAATCTTGTTCAAGCCCTTGTGGTACAGGCTGGCGACATAGGAGCTGTCGGCGGCGGCGCCTTTGCGCGACTCCAGCACCTCGGCCAGGCGGCTCAGGGTATCGGTCATGGCTGAGTCACTCATGTTTGTGTCCTGCGGCATAGATAGCGTGCGGGTCTTTCAGCACCGCTTCGACGATTTTCCAGGTGCCGTTCTCAAACACCCGGTAAAAGCAGCTCTCGCGGCCAGTGTGGCAGGCGATACCGCCCAGCTGTTCAACCATCAGGATGATTACGTCAGCGTCGCAGTCCAGGCGCATTTCATGCAGTTTCTGCACATGCCCGGATTCTTCACCCTTACGCCAGAGTTTGCCGCGCGAGCGTGACCAGTAGATGGCACGTTGTTCGGTGGCCGTCAGGGTCAGCGCCTCACGGTTCATCCAGGCCATCATCAGCACACGGCCGGTCTTGTGGTCCTGGGCGATGGCCGGTACCAGGCCGTCGCTGTTCCAATTGATGTCGTCGAGCCAGTCAGTCATTGCAAGTTCCGCCCATCTCGGGCTGTCTGATTCAGAAAGCTAGTGTGCCAGTGCCTACCCGGTGTGGCTATCGGCGCAGCACCAGATAGAGGCCGCCCGCCAGCATTAGCCAGCTCGGCCAGGCGATCAGGCTCAATGCTAGGCCTTGCGTCGCCGCACCCGCGATCAGTGCTGCGCCGAGCAAGCGTGCAGGCCATTGGCGGCGCGCCACGGGTTGTTCCTGGCGGCTGACAGGTTGCTGATTGAGGCGCTCCAAGGTTTCACGGGCAATTTGCGACAGGTGTGGCACCTGCTCGGCCTGCAGTTGCAGGTTGCGCAGCAGCTGCAGCGGGCTGATGCGCTCACGCATCCAGCGCTCAAGGAAGGGCTGTGCGGTGCTCCACAGGTCCAGGTCGGGATAGAGCTGGCGACCCAGGCCTTCGATGTTGAGCAGGGTTTTCTGCAGCAGCACCAGCTGCGGCTGCACTTCCATATTGAAGCGGCGCGCGGTCTGGAACAGGCGCAGCAGCACCTGGCCGAAGGAGATGTCCTTCAGCGGTTTCTCGAAGATCGGCTCGCAGACGGTGCGAATCGCCGCCTCGAAATCATTGATCTTGGTTTCCGCCGGCACCCAGCCGGAATCGATATGCAGCTGTGCCACGCGACGGTAATCGCGCTTGAAGAAGGCGATCAGGTTGCGCGCCAGGTAGTCCTGATCTTCAGCGGTGAGGCTGCCGATGATGCCGCAGTCGATCGCGATGTATTGCGGGTTCCATGGCGTGCGCGTGCTGACGAAGATGTTGCCGGGGTGCATGTCGGCATGGAAGAAACTGTCGCGGAACACCTGGGTGAAGAAAATCTCCACGCCGCGTTCGGCTAGCAGTTTCATATCGGTGCGCTGATCGGCCAGGGTTTCCAGGTCGGTAACCTGAATGCCGTAGATGCGCTCCATGACCAGCACCTTCGGCCGGCAATAGTCCCAGTAAACCTGCGGCACATAGAGCAGCGGCGAGCCTTCGAAGTTGCGCCGCAGCTGGCTGGCGTTGGCCGCTTCGCGCAGCAGGTCGAGTTCGTCGTAAATGGTCTTTTCGTAATCGCTGACCACTTCCACCGGGCGCAGGCGACGCGCGTCCGCGGAGGCGCGCTCGGCCACTTTGGCCAGTAGAAACAGCCAGGCGATGTCCTGCTCAATGACCGGTTTCAAGCCTGGACGGATGACTTTGACCACCACCTCTTCGCCGCTTTTCAGCTGCGCAGCATGAACCTGGGCGACCGAGGCCGATGCCAGCGGTTGCGTATCAAAGCGGGCAAACACTTCACCGACCTTTGCGCCCAATTGGGATTCGATCAGTGCCAGCGCTTTGGCCGGGTCGAAGGGCGGTACCTGATCCTGCAGCTTGGCCAGCTCGTCAGCGATATCAGTGGGCAACAGGTCGCGGCGGGTGGAAAGCAGTTGGCCAAACTTGATAAAGATCGGCCCCAGTTCTTCCAGCGCCAGACGCAGACGTGCGCCGCGCGACAGCAGCAGGTCGCGGCGCGGTAACCAGCGCCAGGGCAGCGCATAACGCAGTAAGCGAGCCCAGAAAGGCAGCGGCAGGGCGAATAACAGGTCGTCCAGCTGGTAGCGGATGACTACGCGCTGGATACGCAACAGACGACGAACGGCAAGCAGCTTCATGCGATGGGCTTATGGCGTTGGGCGAGGCGCTCGATGCGCGCGTCGAGTCGGTCGAGGGATAGCTTGAGGTGGTCCAGTTCGGCGAAGCGCGCATCGGCTTCGCGCTGGCCGACCAGGCTGCGGGATTCTTCACTGAGGTAGTCGGCCAGGTTCAAGCGCAGGCTGTCGAGCGCCTGGCTGCTCCAGTTCACCCGGCTGCGCAGATGGCCACCGAGCAGCTGACTGCCGACTGGGCCGAGCCAGCGCGACAGTTCGTATTCCCAGTCCAGCTCAAGGTCCTGAAGGATTCCGGCCAGTTCCAGCAGGGCGGCGCTGTCGCCATCCAGCGTGACGTCCGGGCTGTGCAGGATGCTGGTCTTGTCGCGGCTCAGGGCCAGGCGCAACAGGCTGGCAGCGGTGGCGCGCAAGTGACAATCAGCATCTCCGGCCCATTGCGCGGCCAGTTGCAGGCCGCTGGCGCTAGGCAGAATAAACAGCTGCAGATTTGGCGCGGCGCACTCCACGGCAATCACCCGGCCGCTTAAGCGCGCCAGGCGCGGCAGCGCGGTGCTGTCCATGGCCAGCACGCGATTGAGGCCGAGTTCGACGCCGGCCAGCAGCCCGGTCAGCAGCATCAGGGCTTGATGCCGCGGTGCAGGGCGACGATGCCGCCGGTCATATTGTGGAAGGTCACGCGCTCGAAACCGGCTTCAACCATCATCGCCTTGAGGGTGTCCTGATCCGGGTGCATGCGGATCGACTCGGCCAGGTAGCGGTAGCTTTCGGCGTCGTTGGTGATCAGTTTGCCGGCCAGCGGCATGAACTTGAACGAGTAGGCGTCGTAGAACTTCGACAGCAGCGGACTGGACGGTTTGGAGAATTCCAGGATCAGCAGGCGACCGCCGGGCTTGAGTACGCGCAGCATCGAGCGGATGGCATCTTCTTTATGCGTCACGTTGCGCAGGCCGAAGGCGATGGTCACCACGTCGAAATGGTTGTCCGGGAACGGCAGCTTCTCCGCATCGGCCTGGACGAAGCTGACGTTGCCGGCCACGCCCTTATCGAGCAGGCGATCACGGCCGACGCGCAGCATCGATTCGTTGATGTCGGCCAACACCACTTCGCCAGTCGGACCGACCAGGCTGGAAAACTTGCGGGTCAGATCGCCCGTGCCGCCAGCAATATCCAGCACCCGATTGCCGCTGCGCACGCCAGACAGTTCGATGGTGAAGCGCTTCCACAAGCGGTGCATGCCGCCAGACAGCACGTCGTTCATCAGGTCGTACTTGGCCGCGACCGAGTGAAAGACTTCGGCGACTTTTTCCGCCTTCTGGCTTTCCGGCACGCTCTGGAAACCGAAGTGCGTGGTGGGTTCGCTGTCGCTGCTCTTGCGCGGATCGTTCATCGTGGCCTTTCCTAAAACACAGAGGCTGCATCTAAAGTGGCGGTCATTCTAAACCCAAAAAGCCCCGCTGGGTTTGGGCCGTGCGGCGGCGAACAACAAAGTTCTGCAACGGACTGAGCGCTGACGTCGTGTGCAGCTTGCGGTCTGTAGCCTTGCTATAGTCGCAGCGACGTAAGGTCGCAGTTAACGGGCGAGGAGAAATGCCATGGCCAAAATCACCGTAGAACGTCCCCACACCCTGGGGCGCGAAGTCGCCCGGGAAAAAGCCGAGCAACTGGCCGAGCGCCTGGCTCGCGAATACGATGTGCGTTACCGCTGGAATGGCGACACGCTGGAGTTCAAGCGCAGCGGCGCGGATGGGCGTATTGAGGTGCATGACCACAGTGTGCGCGTACAGCTCAGCCTGGGGCTGTTGCTGTCGGCGATGAGCGGCAGCATCAAACGCGAGATCGAAGAGGTGCTGGACAAGAATCTGCAGGCCTGAGGTTTACGGCCGTTGCTGCTCTCTTGTTGAGCATGGCTCCTGCAATTTTCCGCATGCTTAGTATGCGGTTTCTAATTTTCATCGATACCGTGCACCTAAGCCTGCATTCCGTGGGCGTTTCCTCGAAACACTTAGAGTGAGGTGCACCATGTCGAAAGTTGCCGTTAAAAAGAAAGCCGTCGTTGAAGAAACCAGCACTGTGCTGAGCGACGCGAAAGTTTACGCCCGCAAAATCTGGCTGGCAGGTCTGGGCGCATACGCCAAAGCCGGTCAAGAAGGTTCCGAGTACTTCAAAGAACTCGTGAAAAGCGGCGAAGGCGTTGAAAAACAAGGCAAAAAACTGGTCAACGAACAAGTTGAAGCCGCCAACAGCCAGATCGACAGCGTTAAGACCACTGTCACCAGCAATGTCAGCAGCGTGAAAGGCAAGTTCGAAGTACAGCTCGACAAAATCGAGAAGGCCTTCGATAACCGTGTTGCCAGCGCCCTGAATCGCATGGGTATCCCGTCCAAGCAGGATGTTGAAGTACTGTCTGCTAAGCTGGATGAGCTGAGCGCGTTGCTCGAGCACGTCGCGCGTACCAAGTAAGGAGAGCAGGATGGCTGTCAAAAAGAAAACCGAAAAGCAAACCACTTCCTGGATTGGCGAAGTAGAAAAATACTCGCGTCAAATCTGGCTGGCTGGTTTGGGTGCCTACTCCAAGGTCAGCAAGGACGGCAACAAGCTGTTCGACACGCTGGTCAAGGATGGCGAAAAAGCTGAGAAGCAAGCCAAGACCGAAGTCGACAAGCAAGTTGGCGCAGTGAAGACCACTGTGGGTTCGAAAGTGGACACTGCCAAATCGAAAGTTGATGAGGTCAAAGACAAGGCTATTGGCAAGTGGGGCGAGCTGGAAGAAGCCTTCGACAAGCGTCTGAACAATGCCATTTCGCGTCTCGGTGTTCCGAGCCGCAATGAAGTGAAAGCGCTCAACGCCAAAGTTGAAAGCCTGACCAAGCAGATCGAGCAACTGACCGGTGTTTCGGTCAAGTCGGTCAAGCCTGCTGTGAAGAAAGTAGCGGCCAAACCAGCTGCTAAGCCAGCAGCCAAGCCGGCCGCTAAAGCAGCCGCCAAGCCAGCGGCTAAACCGGCCGTCAAGGCTGCAGCCAAACCAGCGGCTAAACCTGCTGCCAAAGCTGCTGCTAAGCCAGCCGCCAAGCCAGCGGCTAAACCCGCTGCCAAGGCACCAGCCAAGCCGGTCGCCGCGAAGCCCGCTGTTGCTCCGGCCGCCGCTGCTGCACCTGCACCGGCCGCTGCACCTGCTGCACCTGTAACACCTGCCGCCCAGTCGTAAGACGCGCAGCAGTCAACGCAAACGCCCGGCCTCGTGCCGGGCGTTTGCGTTTATGCATTCGCGTTAATCTTCTAGGTAGCGCTGCGCCAGGTGTTCGGCGGCGTAGCGTGACTCTTCAGCCAGGTGTGGAGCCACCAGCATCATCACCTGATACACCACCAGGCGACTCTCGCCTTCGCGACCGATGATGCGTTGGTAGTCCAGGGAAAACAGCAGGGTCAGGGTGATTTGCTCGACCAATTGGCCCAGTGACTGGGTATCGCTTTGCAGCTGGCCATCAAGTTGCAGTTGGGCGAGCAGTTCGGCCAGCGCGCGTTTCAGGTTGTTGAGCCAGTGCCGCATGCCGCGTTCCAGTTTTGGCAGACGGCTGGTCAGGTTGGACAGGTCCTGGAACAGGAAGCGGTAGTGCGCCAGACGTTCGACAATCAGGTGCAGAAACAGCCAATAGTCTTCCACATCCAGCTGCACGTCTTCGGGCGGTGAAAGCAACGGCGCGAGTTCGGCCTGAAAGCGCTCGAACAGACCGAGGATCAGCGGTTCTTTGCCATGGAAGTGGTAGTAGAGGTTGCCCGGGCTGATGCCCAGTTCGTTGGCGATTTCCAGGGTGGAGACATTCGGCTCGCCCTTCTGGTTGAACAGCAGCAGGGCACATTCAAGGATTCTGTCGCGGGTTTTCATCCGGTCTTCTTATTCTGGCCGCGGGAAGGCTGACGATACCTGGCCGCATGGGTTTGCGGCCAGTCTGATCAGGCATGTTTGGGTGGTTTAGCGCACATGCACATAGGTGCCGGGCGCAGCTTCCATGGCTGGGTAGTGCTGGTTACCAAGCGCCATCAGGGTGTCCTGTTGTTCACCCGAACGCTCTTGCATCCAGTTCAGCCACACCGGCCACCAACTGCCTTGCACGTGCTCGGCATCGTGGTACCAGGCGCGTGGGTCACCAGTGAGCTTGGGGTTCTCCAGGTAATTGGACTTCGGATTACCCGGTGGGTTGAGAATGCTCTGGATATGCCCGCTGTTGGACAGAATAAAGCGCCGATCACCGCCCAGCAGCAGCGTCGAGCGGTACACCGCATCCCAGGGGGTGATGTGGTCATTGATCCCAGCGACGCTGAAACTGTCGACCGTAACCTTCTGCAGATCGACGGGTGTACCGCAGACTTCCAGGCCGCGTGGGTGGGTCAGGGGGTTGTGCTTGAAGAAGTCGATCAGGTCGCCGTGTAAAGCAGCGGGTAGGCGGGTGTTGTCGTTGTTCCAGTAGAGAATGTCGAAGGCCGGCGGCTGCTTGCCGAGCAGGTAGTTGTTGATCCAGTAATTCCAGATCAGGTCGTTGGGGCGCATCCAGGCGAACACCCGCGCCATATCACGACCGTCTAGCACGCCCTGCTGGTAGGAGCGGCGTTTGGCGGCTTCGAGGGTCAGCTCGTCGGCAAACAGCATGGCCGGGCTGTCGATCTGGCTGTCGAGCAGGCTGACCATGTAGGTGGCGCTGGCCACTTTGCGCAACTGGCGCTTGGCCTGCAGATGGCCTTGCAGTGCCGCAATGGTCAGGCCACCGGCGCAGGCGCCGAGCAGGTTAACGTCCTTGCTGCCGGTTATTTCACGGCAGGCGTCGATGGCTTTTTCCAGTGCTTCTACGTAACTCGACAGGCCCCATTCGCGGTGCCGTGGGTCGGGGTTACGCCAGCTGATGACGAAAGTTTGCAGGCCGTTCTTCAGCGCGTATTGGACGAAACTCTTTTCGCTGGAAAGGTCGAAAATATAGAACTTGTTGATTTGCGGCGGCACGATCAGCAGCGGCTTGGCGTACTGCTTTTCGCTCATCGGCTTGTACTGGATCAGCTCCAGCAGTTCACTGCGAAACACCACGGCACCGCTGGTGGTGGCCAGGTTGCGGCCGACTTCGAAGGCGTGTTTGCTGACCTGGCTGGGCATGCCGTCGTTATTGACCAAGTCATCGAACAGGTGACTCACGCCCTTGAACAGGCTGCTGCCGCCACTGTTGAACAGCTCTTTGATGACTTGCGGGTTGAGCAGGGTGTTGCTGGGCGCCAGGGCATCGCCGAGCAGGGTGGCGACAAAGCGCGCACGGGCACGGTCGTCGGTGTCCAGGTTGCTTTCGTCGATCCAGCTGTTCAACTGCTTCTGGCAGGCCAGGTAGGCTTGCAGGCTGCGGCTGTAGATCGGGTTATCACGCCAGGTCGGGTCGGCGAAACGCGGGTCCTGCGGGTTGACCTTGAACGGCTTGTCACCCAGCAGCACGCGACCGAGTTGACCGCCCAGTGCGGCGACATGGCGGGCACTGTGAATGGGTTGTTTGATCCCTTGCAGCGCCAGGCCGCGCAGGGTGGACAGCAGGTCGCGGCCGCGCAGACCGACCACTGCGTTTTGGGCATTCATCGCGCTGCTGCGTACGGGCAGGGCACGTTTGGCAGGTTGGTCTCGCATTGGGCAACACTCCGTCGTCAAACCATGAGACTTGATAAGCAGCAAGGCTTATACCAATGCGCGCGCATGGGCGTTCCAGACTGCCGCGCGCTAATTCTCAGGTAATACAACGTGCCCGAAAGTGGGTCAAGCACTGTGCTTCGGCACAGCCCCGGTGCGTGTTGTTGACGTGCTCGCCCAGCATGAGTGCGCTTAGCCGAGCGTGCGGGCTGGCGCGGGTTGTGGGTGCATGATCGCGCGCTGCCGTTCTTCCTCAAGAAACTTCATGATGATCGGCGCTACAGCTTCGGCGCGGGTTACCAGGAACAGGTGGCCGTCGTCGATCACGTGCAGTTCCGAGTTGGGGATGCGCCAGGCCAGCAGACGCATGTTCACCAGCGGGATGAGCGGGTCATCATCGCCGGCCATCACCAGCGTCGGTTGGCGAATCTTGTGCAGCCAGTGGATGCTGGTCCAGCCGAGGCCGGCGAACAGCTGCCAGTAGTAGCCCATCTTGCCGCCCGAACGGACTTTACTGGCATGCGCCAGGGCCAGTTTCGGGTCGCGGCGGAATGCGCCGCCGTAGATTTCCGGGGCAATCTGCACGCCGTAGGACGGTTGCACATAACGCCGCGGGCTGGCCATGCACCAGAGCACCTTGGGTTTGCCAGGCACCATCACCGCGCCGGCTGAGGTGGCGGCGAGGATCAGCTTCTTGCAGCGCTCGGGGTAATCATGGGCAAACTGCTGCGCCAGGGCTCCGCCCCATGACACGCCAATCGCATTGACCTGACCGTAGTCGAGGTAATCGAGCATGCGTGCGGCCAGTTTGGCCAGGCCAGGGAAGCGGTAGGGTGTGCTGGGCGTGGAGGAGCCGCCGACACCGGGTACGTCGAAGGCGATGACCTCCAGGCCGGGGTCCAGGGCGCGCACGAACGGCATGACCAGCTCCAGGTTGGCGCCGATGCCGTTAAAGATCAGCAGCGGAGTCATCTCGCCGTTACCGGGGCGAACCGCGGTGCGGATGGTCTGGCCGTCCAGTTCAATGGTGCGGAATACGAAAGGTAGCGACATGCGCAAAAGCCCTATCAATTAAAACGCTGGATCAGACCCTCCGGGTCTTTTCCAGAAATACCAGGGCTAAGCCTGGTTCGCCTCACCCGCGCCAATCAGCGGGTGGGCGAGCGACACCTCCAGTGCCGCGGGCAGTATGCGCAGTGCGCAGGTGATCAACGCTCGTGCACGTAGGTGCCTGGAGCTGCTTCGCCGGCCGGGTATTTTTTGTTGCCCAGCTGCGTCGGTGCCTTCTTGTGCGCGCCGGAGCGCTCGCCCAGCCAGACTTGCCAATGCAGCCACCAGGAGTCGGCGTGCTTGGTCGAACTGGCTTGCCAGGTTTTCGGGTCCGCATGCATCTGGGTGTTGGTCATGTAGCGTGCTTTCGGGTTACCCGGCGGGTTGAGAATGCTCTGAATGTGCCCGCTGTTGGACAGCACGAACTCGACATTGCCGCCGAACAGATTGGCCGATTTGTAGCACGACTCCCACGGCGTAATGTGATCGGTGGTGCCGGCCACGCAATAGAGGTCGCTGGTAACCTGCTTGAGGTCGATCGGTGTGCCGCAGACTTCCAGTGCGCCCGCGCGGATCAGCGGGTTGGAGGTAAACATGTCGATAAACTCGCCATGCAGGGCCGCGGGCAGGCGCGTGGTGTCGTTGTTCCAGTAGAGGATATCGAACACCGGCGGCTCGTTACCGAGCAGGTAGTTGTTGACCCAGTAGTTCCAGATCAGGTCGTTGGGGCGCATCCAGGCGAACACTTTAGCCATGTCGCTGCCTTCCAGCACACCGGCCTGATAGGAGCGGCGCTTGGCCAGCTCCAGACTTTTTTCGTCGGCGAACAGCGCCACATCGGTTTCCAGACGGTTATCCAGCACGCTGACCAGCAGGGTCAGTGCATGCACCTTCTTCTCACCCAGCGCGGCGTAATGGCCCAACAGCGAGGTGGTGGTCAGGCCGCCGGAGCAGGCGCCGAGCATGTTGATGTCTTTGCTGCCGGTGACGGCGGTGACCACGTCGATGGCTTCTTTCAGTGCTTCGATATAGGTCGACAGGCCCCACTCGCGGTGTGCCTTGGTCGGGTTGCGCCAGCTCACCACGAAGGTTTGCACGCCATTGCGCAGCAGGAAGCGCGCCACGCTCTTCTCCGGCGACAGGTCGAACACGTAGAACTTGTTGATCTGTGGTGGTACTACCAGCAGGGGGCGTTCGTGTACCTGCTCGGTGATCGGCTTGTACTGGATCAGTTCCAGCAGGTCGTTGCGGAAAATCACTGCGCCATCGGTGGTGGCCAGGCTTTTACCGACCTCGAAGGCGTTCATGTTGACCTGGCTGGGCATGCCACCGTTGTTGACGATGTCCTGGGCCAAGTGCGACAGGCCGTCGAGCAGGCTCTTGCCGCCGGTTTCGAAGAAGCGCTTAACAGCGGCCGGGTTGGCCATGCTGTTGCTGGGGGCCATGGCTTCGGTCATCAGATTGATCACGAAGTGGCCACGGCTGGCATCCTGTTCGGACAGGTTGCTGTGCTCGACCCAGTCATGCAGCTCCTTGCGCCAGGCCAGGTAGGTCTGCAGGTAGCGGCGGTACAGCGGATTCTGGCTCCAGGCGGGGTCGGCAAAGCGCCGGTCGCCATCGGCGGGGGTGAGGTCGGATTGGCCGAGCATCACGTTCTTCAGCTCCATGCTGAAGTGGGCGAGGTGTTTGGCGCTGTGCAGGGGTTGCTTGAGGGCTTGCTTGAGTACGACTCGGGCGGAGCTAAGTAGGTCTTTACCGCGGATGCCGATCACCGGGTTAAGGCCCAGCGTGTTCTCGGAGGCCTGGTGTTTCAGGTCATCATTATTCTTATCTGTCATCTACAACGCTCCATTGTCCTGAGACGAAATACCGGCGTACTGCTGTGCTCGGCGACACAGGGCTAAGGGCCAGGTATTGCCCGGATTACCAAGGGCGGATCGCTCCGCAATCGTCCTCGTCGCAGGGGCTGCCTGGCGCGAGAAACTTCCAACTACTTGGTTACCCGAGTTTGAGAATTTGTGCAAGCCGGCCGCGATCCAGGCCGAATGCATGATGAGTATGCAGGGAAGGATTAGAAAATGCGCTCTAACCCGCCAGGATCAACGAGCTAGACGGGCTGCTGCGCTGCGCAGATTGCCGCTTGGTGGTGCGGGCGTGAGGAAATAGCTGAAGCACCTGAGTCAATTCCTGACGGTATATCGCCTGGACACTTCAGAGCATCAGCTTGACCACGCTCTCGCTGGGATCGCGGGACTTGCCGGCGGCGGCGAGGGTGGCGAGGTAATCGTTCCACAGTTCAGTCTGGCGCAGGGACAGCTGTTCCAGATAATCCCAGGTGAACAGGCCGCTGTCGTGGCCGTCATCGAAGGTCAGTTTGAGGGCGTAATTGCCTGCTGGCTCGATCTTGTTCAGGCCGACGCCGAGCTTGCCGGTCTGCAGGATCGGTTTGCCGTGGCCCTGCACTTCCGCCGACGGCGAGTGCACGCGCAGGAACTCGGCGGGCAGGGTGTAGCGCTCGTCCGCCCCGTAATGCAGCTCCAGGGTTTTCGAGGCTTTGTGCAGTTTTATCGCGGTAGGGATGCGCATGATTGCTTCCTGGGTTGCTCCGTAGCCCGGATTGCATCCGGGCTTCGGGCGGGCGCGTTACAGGATATAGCGCGACAGGTCTTCGTCCTGCGCCAGCTCGCCGAGGTGGCTGTTGACGTAGGCCGCGTCGATCACGATCGGCGTACCGTTCTGCTGGCCAGCCAGGTCGCCAGCGCTGAAAGAGACTTCCTCCAACAGGCGTTCGAGCAGGGTGTGCAGGCGGCGCGCGCCGATGTTCTCGGTCTTTTCGTTGACCTGATAGGCAATCTCGGCGATGCGCTTGATACCTTCGGCAACGAACTGGATGCCCAGGCCTTCGGTGTTCAGCAGGGCGGCGTATTGCTCGGTGAGCGAGGCGTGCGGCTCGGTGAGAATGCGCTCGAAATCCTGCGGGGTCAGGGCTTTAAGCTCGACGCGAATCGGCAGGCGGCCTTGCAGCTCGGGCACCAGGTCGCTCGGCTTGCTCAGGTGGAACGCGCCGGAGGCGATAAACAGGATGTGGTCGGTTTTCACCATGCCCAGCTTGGTGTTAACCGTGCAGCCTTCGATCAGCGGCAGTAGGTCGCGCTGCACACCTTCGCGGGACACGTCGGCACCGCCGGTGTTACCGCGTTTGGCCACTTTGTCAATCTCGTCGATAAACACGATGCCGTTCTGTTCCACGGCTTCCAGGGCCTGGGCCTTGAGTTCTTCCTCGTTGACCAGACGCGCGGCTTCTTCATCGCGCACCATTTTCAGGGCTTCCTTGACCTTGAGCTTGCGGCTCTTCTTCTTGCCCTTGCCCATGTTGGAAAACAGGCTTTGCAGCTGGTTGGTCATCTCTTCCATGCCTGGCGGGGTCATGATTTCGATGCCGGCCGGAGCGTCGGCCACTTCGATCTCGATGTCCTTGTCATCCAGCTGACCCTCGCGCAGGCGCTTGCGGAACAGCTGGCGGGTGTTGGAGTCGTTGCCCGGTGCGGCTTCTTCGCTGAAACCGGTGCGGGCCGGTGGCAGCAGGGCATCGAGGATGCGCTCTTCAGCGGCATCTTCGGCGCGGTGACGGACTTTGACCATCTCCTGCTCGCGCAGCATCTTGATTGCCGCATCGGCGAGGTCACGGATGATCGACTCGACATCACGGCCGACATAACCGACTTCGGTGAACTTGGTTGCTTCCACCTTGATAAACGGTGCGTTGGCCAGCTTGGCCAGGCGGCGGGCGATTTCGGTTTTGCCGACACCGGTTGGGCCGATCATCAGGATGTTCTTGGGCGTCACTTCAGCGCGCAGTTCAACCGGCAGCTGCATGCGCCGCCAGCGGTTGCGCAGGGCAATGGCCACGGCGCGTTTGGCGTCGTCCTGACCGATGATGTGGCGGTTGAGTTCGTGAACGATCTCGCGGGGCGTCATGGACATGCGGGTTTACTCCAGAAGAAGGCGCGCTTACTCGGCGCAGTCTTCTTCTTCGATAGTCAGGGTTTGGTTAGTGAAGACACAAATGGAGCCGGCAATGTTCAGCGCGGTTTCGGTGATTTCACGGGCACTCAAATCGGTTTTCTGCAGCAGGGCCATGGCTGCGGCTTGGGCGAAACCGCCGCCGGAGCCCATGGCGATCAGGCCATGCTCGGGCTCAACCACGTCGCCGTTGCCGGTGATGATCAGCGAGGCGTCCTTGTTGGCTACGGCCAGCATGGCTTCCAGGCGGCTCAGCGAGCGGTCGGTGCGCCAGTCTTTGGCCAGTTCAACGGCGGCGCGCACCAAATGGCCCTGGTGTTTTTCCAGCTGGCCTTCAAAACGTTCAAACAGGGTAAAGGCGTCGGCGGTGGCGCCTGCAAAACCGGCCAGCACCTGGCCGTGGTACAGGCGGCGAACCTTCTTCGCGTTGCCTTTCATCACGGTATTGCCGAGGGACACCTGGCCGTCGCCGCCCATGACGACTTTGCCGTTGCGGCGCACTGAAACGATGGTGGTCAAGGGGAGAGTCTCCACGCAGCGGGGCGAAAGTGCCCAATGCCGAATGAAGTGGGGGCAGCGGCAGCCCGCTTCAAGCCCTGTAGCGCATGCTGTCAGACAAATAGTCGGCAGAGCGCGCCGCAGGGCCTGAAATCGCGCGGTTTATTGCGCCTGGCGCTGCTGTAACAACAGATTGCTGAAGCCGCTGGCGGACAGAGTTTTCTGCGCCTGGCCGAGCTGTTCGCGGGTGGCGAAGGGGCCGACCAGTACGCGGTGCCAGGTTTCCTCGCGCACGGTGCCGGATTCCACCTGCACGCTTTGCCCGAGCAGGATGATCTGCGCGCGCAGGCTGTCGGCGTCGTCCTTGCGGCGGAACGAGCCAGCCTGAAGGAAGAACTGCGAGCTGACCGGGCCTTTGGCGACCACTGGCGGCGGCGGTGGCACCTGGCCGTTGAGCGCGGCTTCGGCACGTGCGGCGTCGATCTTTGCGGCTTCTTCCGGGGTGACCGGCTTCTGTGCGGGTGGGGCGACGGGCTCGATGCTTTGCGGCGGCAGGATCACTTCTGATTCTGGCAGCAGGGTGTAGAAGTCGTACTTGGGCTTGGCCGGCTCGCTGGTAGCGGGCTTGGCGGCGGCAGCTTTGCTGGCCTGAGAGGCCCGCTCCTGTTCGACCTTGGTGCGCTTGATCTCGTCGCGGCCCGGTTCAAGGCTGAACAGAAACACCATAAAGCCGCCGATCACCAGGCCGCAGACCAGCCAGAACCAGCCCGGCACCGGTTTTTTCGCGGGTGCCTGGTAACGGCTTGCGCCGCGTTTGGCGGCGGGTTTCTTTTTCGCCGCCACTTACATGCGCTCCAGGGTTTCCAGGCCGAGCAGTTCCAGGCCTTGCTTGAGCGTGCGCGCGGTCAGGGCGGCCAGGCGCAGGCGGCTGTTGCGCAGCGCTTCGTCCTCGGTGGAGAGGATTGGGCAGTTTTCGTAGAAGCTGGAGAACAACCCGGCCAGGTCGTAAAGGTAGGCGCAGAGCAGGTGCGGCTCGCCCTTGTCGGCGACGCTGGCGAGCACTTCGGCGAACTGCGCGAGTTTACCGGCCAGTTCGATTTCGTGAGCGGCCTGCAGGTCGAGGTTGCCGCCGATCTCGTCGAAACCCTTGCCCAGCTTGCGGAACACGCTGGCCACACGGGTGTAGGCGTACAGCAGGTACGGCGCGGTGTTGCCCTCAAAGCTCAGCATCAGCTCGAAGTTGAAGCGGTAGTCGCTGGTGCGGTGCTTGGAGAGGTCGGCGTATTTCACTGCACCGATGCCCACCGCGCGAGCGATCTGCCGCAGTTCGGCTTCGTCCAGTTCAGGGTTCTTGCCTTTGACCAGGGCGTAGGCGCGCTCTTCGGCCTCATCGAGCAGGTCGACCAGCTTCACGGTGCCGCCGTCGCGGGTCTTGAACGGGCGGCCATCGGCGCCGTTCATGGTGCCGAAACCCATATGTTCCAGCTGCATGTTGGCCGGGACGAAGCCAGCCAGACGCGCGGCGGTGAAGACCATCTGGAAGTGCAGGGCCTGGCGCTGATCGACGAAGTACAGCGCGCGGTCAGCTTTCAATACGTTGGCGCGGTAGCGCGTGGCGGCCAGGTCGGTGGTGGCGTACAGGTAGCCGCCGCCGGCCTTCTGCACGATCAGCGGCAGCGGGTTGCCTTCGGCGTTCTTGAACTCGTCCATAAACACGCACTGGGCGCCGTCGCTTTCGCTGAGCAGGCCCTTGGCCTTGAGGTCGGCGACCACGTTGGCCAGGTCGTCGTTGTAGGCGCTTTCACCCTTCACGTCGGCCATGCTCAGCTTCACGCCAAGGCGGTCGTACAGGGCCTGGCAGTGGCTCAGGGAAATGTCGTTGAAGCGGTGCCACAGGCGCAGGCACTCGGCGTCGCCGGCTTGCAGCTGCACCACCAACTCGCGGGCACGCTCGGCGAACTCGGGGGATTCGTCGAAGCGCTTCTTCGCCGCGCGGTAGAAACCTTCCAGGTCCGCTAGCTCGCTTTCGGCGGCCTCTGGGTTTTCCTGCATAAAGGCCAGCAGCATGCCGAACTGGGTGCCCCAGTCACCCACATGGTTCTGCCGGATCACGTCGTCGCCGAGGAACTCCAGCACCCGCGCCACGCCGTCACCGATGATGGTCGAGCGCAGGTGGCCGACGTGCATCTCTTTAGCCAGGTTGGGCGCCGACAGGTCGACCACCACGCGCTGCGCCGGGCCAGCCTTGCGCACGCCAAGCTTGGCGTCGGCCAGCAGGGCGTCCAGGCGCGCGGCCAGGGCCTGGGTGTTCTGATAGAAATTGAGGAAACCCGGGCCGGCGATCTCGACCTTGCTGATCGCAGCATCGCTCGGCAGCGCGGCAATCAGCTTCTCGGCCAGGTCACGTGGCTTCATGCCGGCCGGCTTGGCCAGCATCATGGCGATATTGCTGGCGAAGTCGCCGTGGGTCTTGTCCTTGGTGTTCTCCACCTGAATGGCCGGGCTCAGGCCTTCCGGCAGCACGCCGTCGGCAGTGAGGCGGGTCAGGGCTTGCTGGATCAGGTGGCGAATGCTGTCTTTCATGGTCTGCTCGGTCGGCCGTGGGGGGCGGCGGCGCACAAAGGCGCTGGTTGAAAACTGCGCATTATCGACGCCCTTCGCCCGCAGCTTCAAGCAGCGTGTGGTTTCGCCGGGCTAAAGGCCGCCGCGATGGGCTGCAGATCACGCCGCGCCGGGCCTCTATAAAGAAACGCCGCAGAGGCGAAACCGCTGCGGCGTCTGGGTGTTGCGCGCAGCGTTACGCGGAGCGCTGCGCCGTGCCGCGTACTGCCGCGTTGCCGGCGACGAAATACGGCGCGCTGCTGCGTGGCAGCGGGGCGCGGCCACGGATTTTGTCGGCGATTTTCTCGGCCATCATGATGGTTGGCGCATTCAGATTGCCGGTGACGATCAGCGGCATGATCGACGCATCCACCACGCGCAGGCCCTGCACGCCATGTACGCGGCCCTGGCCGTCGACCACTGCCATATCGTCTTCACCCATCTTGCAGGAACACGACGGATGGTAGGCCGTTTCTGCATGTTCGCGGATAAAGGCGTCCAGTTCGGCGTCGGTTTGCAGCTCGGCGCCGGGGCTGATCTCACGTCCGCGATAAGGATCCAGGGCGGATTGCGCCATGATTTCGCGGGTGATGCGGATGCCGTCGCGGAACTCGCGCCAGTCCTGCTCGTGCGCCATGTAGTTGAAGAGGATGCTCGGGTGCTGGCGCGGGTCCTTGGATTTGACCTGAATGCGTCCACGGCTCGGCGAGCGCATGGAGCCCATGTGCGCCTGGAAGCCATGTTCCTTCACCGCGTTGCTGCCGTTGTAGTTAATCGCCACCGGCAGGAAGTGGTATTGGATATTTGGCCATTCGAACTCGCTGCTTGAGCGGATAAAGCCGCCGGCCTCGAACTGGTTGCTGGCGCCGATGCCTTTGCCGAGGAACAGCCAATTGGCACCGATCATCGGCTGATTCCACCATTGCAGCGCCGGGTACAGCGACACCGGTTGCTTGCAGGCGTATTGCAGGTACACCTCCAGGTGATCCTGCAGGTTCTGGCCGACGCCAGGCAGGTCGTGCACCAAGGGGATGTCCAGCTCGTGCAGCAGCGCCGCCGGGCCGACGCCGGAGCGTTGCAGCACCTGCGGCGAGGCAATCGCGCCGCCACACAGCAGCACTTCGCGACGCGCGTTGACGGTGATCGGTGTGTCGTTATCGCCGAGCAGATAAGCCACGCCGCTGGCTCGCTTGCCGCTGAACAGAATGCGGTCGGTCAGGGCGTGAGTAACGATGGTCAGGTTTGGCCGCTCACGGGCCTGATCGAGGTAACCACGCGCGGTGCTGGAACGGCGGCCCTTGGGCGTGACGGTACGGTCCATCGGGCCGAAGCCTTCCTGCTGGTAACCGTTGAGGTCGTCGGTGCGCGGGTAACCGGCCTGCACGCCGGCTTCGATCATGGCGTGGAACAGCGGGTTATTGCCGTTCTTCGGCGTCGTCACGCTCACCGGGCCCTCGCCGCCGTGGTAGGCATTGGCGCCGATGTCGCGGGTTTCCGCCTTGCGGAAATACGGCAGGCAATCCAGATAGCTCCAGTCTTCCAGGCCTTTTTCCTCGGCCCAGCCGTCATAATCCATGGCGTTGCCGCGGATGTAGCACATGCCGTTGATCAGGGACGAGCCGCCCAGGCCCTTGCCGCGCCCGCACTCCATGCGGCGGTTGTTCATGTGCGGTTCGGGTTCGGTCAGGTAGGCCCAGTTGTAGCGCCGACCTTGCAGCGGGAAGGCCAGGGCGGCGGGCATCTGGGTGCGGAAATCCAGGCGGTAATCCGGGCCGCCGGCTTCCAGCAGCAGCACGCTGACGTCGGCGTCTTCAGTCAGGCGGGTGGCCAGCACGTTACCGGCCGAGCCGGCGCCGATGATGATGTAGTCGAATTCCTGGGGCATAAAAGCTCCTGTAGCCCGGATGCACTCCGGGGAAAACGCGGTGACTGTTCCCGGATTGCATCCGGGCTACGGGGCGGCGATCAATCCGTGGGCGGGTCAGAACACCGAGGTGTAACCGCCCAGTTCGACCTGTACCGATTTGATCCGCGTGTAGTGCGCCAGGGTGGTCAGGCCGTTCTCGCGGCCGACGCCGGATTGCTTGTAACCGCCCACCGGCATTTCCGCAGGCGACTCGCCCCAGGTGTTGATCCAGCAGATGCCAGCTTCCAGCTTGTGGATCACCCGGTGCGCGCGGTTCAGGTCGCGGGTGACCACGCCGGCGGCCAGGCCGTATTCGGTGGCGTTGGCGCGGCGGATCACTTCGTCTTCCGTGTCGTAAATCAGAATGCTCATCACCGGGCCGAAGATTTCTTCACGGACGATGGTCATGCCGTCGTTGCAGTCGGTGAACACCGTTGGCGCGACATAGGCGCCCTTGGCGTAGTCGCCCTCGGTCACGCGGTTGCCGCCGATCAGCAGGCGTGCGCCTTCGCTGCGACCTTTTTCGATATAGCCGAGCACGCTGTCCATATGCGCCGCGCTGACCAGCGGGCCGAAGTTGGTGGCGTCATTCAGCGGGTCGCCGAGGCGGATGCGTTTGACCCGCTCAACCACCTTGGCTTCGAAGCGTGCCTGCAGCATGCGCGGCACAAACACACGGGTGCCGTTGGTGCAGACCTGGCCGGAGCTGTAGAAGTTGGCCATCACCGCGATATCGGCGGCGCGGTCGAGGTCGGCGTCTTCGAAGATGATCAGCGGCGACTTGCCGCCCAGCTCCATGGTCACTTCCTTGAGCGACGAGCTGGAGGCGCTGGCCATAACCTTCTTGCCGGTCACTGTGCCGCCGGTAAAGGAAATCTTCTCGATACCCGGATGCTCGGTCAGCCACTGGCCGACTTCACGGCCGCTGCCGGTGAGTACGTTGAACACGCCATCCGGCACGCCTGCGGCGCTGTAGATTTCCGCCAGTTTCAGTGCGCTGAGCGAGGTCACTTCGCTGGGTTTGAAGATCATCGCGTTGCCGGCGGCCAAGGCCGGGGCGGATTTCCACAGGGCGATCTGGATTGGGTAGTTCCACGCGCCGATGCCGGCGACCACGCCCAGCGGTTCGCGGCGGGTGTAGACGAAACTGGTTTCGCGCAGCGGGATCTGCTCGCCTTCGATGGCCGGGATCAAGCCGGCGTAATACTCCAGCACGTCGGCGCCAGTGACGATATCGACGTAGCGGGTTTCGCTCAATGGCTTGCCGGTGTCGAGGGTTTCCAGCTCGGCCAGCTCATCGTTGCGCTCGCGCAGAATGTCCACGGCCTTGCGCAGGATGCGCGAACGCTGCATGGCGGTCATTGCCGCCCACACCTTTTGGCCCTCGGTGGCGCTGGCCACGGCCAGTTCCACGTCCGCTTTGCTGGCGCGCTGCACGCGGGCCAGTACTTCGCCGGTGGCGGGGTTGATGCTGTCGAAGGTCTCGCCGCTGCTGGCCGTTACATAACGGCCGCCAATAAAGAGCTGCTGTTCGTCGAAGCGGGGCATGGCGCGTTCCTCGTGTGCGGTGGTCGACGCGAGCCGCCTGGCGCAGGTCGTCGGTGTAGGCAATATAGACGCAAGGCTAAATTATCTTAATTGAACGATCAATCAACAAAAACGACAGGGCACAGCCAAACGCGACACACAGGGCGTGTCAGCTATGGTATTCGGCTATTTAAAAGAGAGGCGGCTATTGCGCCTTGAGCAATTGCAGGTCGAGGTATTCGTAGGCGATCTCAATCGCCTGGCGGGTGTCGAAACCCTCGCCGGACAGCGCCCCGCGCAGCCACAAGCCATCGATCAATGCCGCCAGTCCACGGGCCGCGCTGCGCGCCTGATCCTGCGGCAATACCCGGCTGAATTGCCCACACAGGTTGGAATACAGGCGGTGATCGTTGACCCGCTGCAAACGCCGCAGCGCCGGCTGGTGCATACTGGTGGCCCAGAACGCCAGCCAGGTTTTCATCGCCGGGCCGTTGACCTGGCTGTCGTCGAAGTTGCCTTCAATCATCGCCCGCAGGTGTTCGCGCGGCTGGTCCGGCGGCAGGCTGGCGCGGCGTTCGCGCACGGCATCGCTAAGCGCCTGCATCAGGTGGCGCATGGTGGCGTCGAGCAGGCCGTTCTTGTCGCGGAAATAGTGGCTGATGATGCCGTTGGAGACCCCGGCGATCCGCGCGATATAGGCGATGCTGGCATCGCTCATGCCGACCTGATCAACCGCTTCGAGGGTGGCCGCGATCAATTGCGAGCGGCGGATCGGTTGCATTCCGACCTTGGGCATCTGCTTCTCCATCGATGGGGGCGTCCCCGGAATGCGCGCAGTCTAGGCCGGTTATTGTTGAACGATCAATCAAACATGACGTTCCAGAGATGACCTGTCGGTCAGGGGCATGCCGCTGCGCGAGGGCCGACGGCGCTAGATTCCAGGATGATCGGCGGCGGTTTTATCGACGCCCGCGCCTTCGCGAGCAATCAGCTGAACCGGTGGCACGCTAAAGCGAAAATCGCAGTAGGTCGCGCCGCCAGCGAGGGTTTGCGTGCGCTGCAGAGTCACGCCCCAATCTGCTGCCATACGGTAATCCAGGCTGCACGCGGCAAAGTGGGTCAGCTCCGGCGCACCCTGCTCGCGCAGGTAACTGGCCAGCGGACACACCTGCACATCAAAGGCCACGCCAGCGGCGGCGGGCAGATTGCTGCGGCGAAAAGGCCGGGTAAACACCAGGCTGAATAGCGCGTCGAGCAGCCATTTGATGCGTGCCTGCAAGCGGCTGCTGCGCAGGCGCGACACCTTGAACGCCATGGCGCTGGCCGGAGCGAAGATCTGCCAGTTGATCTGCTCGATCCACTCGCCGGCCTGCTGCGGGCTAATGCCCTGCTCCTGCAGGGCGCGGTACAGCGCGTAATCCCACTGCATATAACGCAGCAGCAGATTTACCCCAGGCGAATGGCTTACCTGCGTGCGTTGCAGTTCACTCTGCACCTCCAGGGTTCTGGCCCATATCACTGTCGACGTGGTCGCCGGCAAACACGCACCCAGCTGCGCCTGCGCCGCGCGGCGAAAGGCGACGCGCGGGAGATAAACCAGCAGCAGGGCGAGTGGCTTCATCGGCTGTCGTGGCTCTGGCGGATTGCTGAGCGCATTAGCGCGGCTCAACGTCGGCAATCAGCGCCAGTAAATCGGTCACGCCGATATCCTGACCAGCCTGATGGAGCAGGGCGCTGGCCTGGCCGCGATGGTGAGTCTGATGATTGAAGAAATGCAGCATCAGGCTGGCGTACGGCCGCTGCGCCGGCACGCCCTTCATATTGCCGTAGGCCAGCACATGCTCCAGGTCCGGCTCGGTCAGCGCTGCCACCAAGTCGCTGATATGCCCATCCAGCCGGCTGCGCAAAGCATGTAGCGGCGCGAAGGTGTCGAATAGCAGCTGATCCAGCGCCGCTGGCCGCTGCAGATCGCTGATCACTTCACGCAGTTCAGAGCAGGCTGGGTGTTCGGCAAAGCGCTTGAGCCAGATGATATCGGCCACCGCAATATGGTTAAGGGTGGCGAGGATGGACGGGAAAAACGCCCCGCGATCCTCACTCAGCGCCTGCGGCGACAGCTGGCCGGCGGCTACGTAGAGCTTGTCATTCATCCACGCGTTATAGCGGGCCATCAACTGGAAGTGGGCGAGCTGGGACATGGCGCTTAACTCGGCAATTAAGGTTCAGTCAGGCATCGAATACCGGGCGGAAGAAGGTGCGCTCGTAGCTGATGATGCACTGGGTCTCTTCCGCATAGTTAAAGGCCGCCAGGCACTCGGCGTCGGCAAAGGACTTCAGCCGATACTGTTCGTACTCCGCGAGGCTGGGAAAGCTGAACATCGCCAGGCCGATATTGTTGGCACCTTCCGATGGCAGAAAGTAACCGTGATGCGTACCGCCAAACTTCGCCACCAGGGCAATCCACAGCTTGCCGTAATGCTCGAATTCCTTGAGTTTGCGCGGGTCGAGCACATAGCGGATATGGCAGGTGATCATGGTGTGTTCTCTCGGTTACGGCTGAGGTAGGAAAGCGCACTCAGTTCTCAGGGGTAATGGTGGCTTCCGGGTTGGCTTCGGCAGCCAGCTTTAAACGGTCGGCTTTGCTGATATAGGTGGATTTTTTCTTGGGTGCCAATTTGGCGTTGGCCTTTTTGGCGTGAGCTTCTAGTAGCTGTTTGATTTTCTTGCGGCGGTTCATGGTTTAAGGCCAGGTTGGTTAATGGGGGATACAAAAAGCGGTTTTGAGAAGCAATCTAGCGGTTTGATGGCTTTGAGTAGATCAAAAATAAATCCCCCGACCCTTTAACTTCTTGGGCCTCATACCCATTGCCGTCACGGTAATGGGCCGATACGGGAAAGCAGCGAAGGCTTGTTGCGAAATGCGCTGGCAATGGCATCAATGCCCAAGGCGCTAATGACCGCAGCGGCAAGCAGGGGGCCGGCACTATGGTCAGACACGACGACAATTGCGACCGCAAGTACGACGAAGAATAGTCCGAACACTGCGGTGATGATTCGGTAGTTTCTTGAGCCACCTGATCTGTTTTTCATAGGGACTGACGTTTTGTTAAGGGGCGGGCTTTAACCCGCCCCAGTGAGTGCAGCAAACGGTTTGAACCAGCCGTCAGATATTTAAACTTCATTGCTGGATGGTTCTGTACTTTGAATGTTGAAAAGCGTATCTCCAAACTCTGGATTGTATTTCCGGGCTTCTTCTAGTGATACTGCCGGGATTTTAACTGTGGCTTTATGACGGCGACCAAATACATCGGTGATTTCTATTTTGACTTTTACGTGCTGCTTGTCGGATTTGGGGAAGCAACCGCCCCAGCTCTCGGGTTGCTCAAAGTAGACAACACCATTTTTGGACTTTCCTACTTCGAGAAAGGTTTCTGGCTTGGCGGGTGACAGATAATTTTTCTGTGTCAGGAATGGGTAGACTTTTATGCTATCTCCGATTCTTGCCTGAAAATCAGTAATTGCTACTGCTTGGTGCTCAATCCAAAACCAGCCAATGGTGTTTTTCAACCAAATAAAACTCCATGGCGTTAGGTTCCAGTGGTAAGCAATTCTGATTTTGTGAATGCTTGATGGTGCAGCGCCAACATTTGAGATATACAAATATATAGCAATGGCCGTTTGATGTTCATCATATCCGTTGTGCTTGTTTCCAGTTAAATATGTGCAGCTGAACGTTGGGCCGGGAATAGTTTCTATTTTGAATTTTGGCTTCCGACGCAGAGCTGAAAAAATACCGCTAAACCAGCCAAAAATAACGGTGACGATAAAAAGTGCGACAGTGAGAACGCCCTGGTTCTCATTTGTCCAAGTCGACGCATTTGTGAACAACTCGATTATTGGCATAAATATCTAACGTTTGGTTAGGGTGCGGGCTTTAGCCCGTCCCAGTGAGCGCAGCGAACGGTTTGAACCAGGTGTTAGATTTTTGATTCCACAATTTCAATGGTTTTCTCTTCAATACCTTTAAAGCGAAATACTCGTTTTGAGACAAACCCTGATTTTCCATTGACTCCCAGGGATACTCCGGACTCGCTTGCACTTAAGCCGCCACTCCCTTCTTTTGAATTGTCGTAGTATTCCTCTATTTCGACTTCTTCTGCATCACGGATGCGTTCAGCGATAGCAAGTTCTTGAGCAACTTTTGCTTGCCGCTCGGCCATTCTCATGGATATTTCTTGTCGGGCTTCTTCCTTTTTAAGCTCTACCATATCTCCAGAATCAACATCATTTTTTGTTTCTTTTATGGCGTCGTAAAGGAACTTTCCAAGGCTAACTATTGGTGCTTCAAAGGCCACTGTTGAACTCTCCTGAAAAATCTAACTATTAATTATGCGACATACCAGTGTCGCGCTTATCTGTCGTATAACGCCCTTCTGCCTACTGCAATCCTTCTATATCCGCGTTATATGTCGCAATCCAGCAGGATTATGCCGTCCCCAAGCGACCGTCGGGCCATTACTCAGCCACCATGCCCCAACCCTATCTAGCCCCCCATCTCACTGTCTAGAAAATTCTCCGCCACCATTTCGCGCCCACAAAAAAGCGGGCCGTAGCCCGCTTTATATATAGAGGTGCAGCCTTGGCTTATTTAAGCCACTCGGCGACGCGCTCTGGGTTTTTGCTGATCCAGTCTTTGGCAGCGTCTTCCGGTTTTGCGCCGTCGCGGATAGCGAGCATGACGGCGCCGACTTCTTCACCGCTCCAGGAGAATTTCTTCAGGAAGGCAGCGGCTTCTGGGGCTTTGCTGTTGATGCTGGGGTTGGCGACGGTGTCGACGTGTTCGTCATCGCCGAAGACTTTTTTCGGGTCTTCGAGGAAGCGCAGGTTCCATTTGGCGAACATCCAGTGTGGGATCCAGCCAGTGACGACAATGGCTTTCTTGTCCTTTTCGGCGCGGGTCAGGGCGGTGGCCATGCCTGGGCCGGAGCTTGGCATCAGTTTGATGTCGGTGAGGGCGTATTCCTTGATCGCGTCTTCGGCGCGGCGCATGACGCCGGCGCCGGCGTCGATGCCGGTGATTTTGCCGTCGAAATCTTTGGCGTAGGTTTGCAGGTCGGCGATGGTTTTGGCTTGGACGTAGTCGGGCACGATCAGGCCGATTTTCGCGCCGGCGTAGTTGGTGCCGAGCACTTCGACCTTGTCTTTGAGTTTTGCAAAGTATTCGCCGTGGGTGGCGGGCAGCCATGCGGAGAGGGTGGCGTCGAGGTCACCACGGGCTACGCCCTGCCACATGATGGCGGGTTCTACAGGCTTCAGCTCGACGGTGTAACCGAGTTTGCTCTGGAGGATTTCACCGGCTACATGAGTGGCGGCGACGCTGTCGTCCCAACCGTTTACGTAGCCGATTTTCAGGGTGGCTTTGTCCGCCGCCATGGCGCTGCTCATGCCGAGGGCCAGGGCGGCGACGCCAAGGCTTTGCAGGCAGAGGTTTTTCAGGTTTCGCATAGGGTGTGCTCCGTCAGTGAGAGTGGCAGTTCAGTGAGTTACTGGCGCGTTCTTCTTGCGGGCCTAGCTGGGTCGTACGGTATTGCGTGTTAAATCCGGAGTGCAGCAAACCCGGCGATGGCCATGTGGCCTCGCGGGTGTGGTGCTGATTCAGGTGCTTGAACTAACCGCGCCGCCCGCGGGTAAAGGAGGCGGCGCGTTGTGGCTTACAGGCCGAGGTGTTTTTTCACCGCTGCAACGCCGTCCTGGCCGTCGTAGGTGGTAACGCCGGCCAGCCACTGATCGAGGATCGCCGGGTTGGCTTTGATCCACTCTTTGGCGACTTCGGTCGGGTTCTGTTTATCCAGGACCTTTTCCATCAGCTGGCTTTCAATTTCCACGGTGAACTGCAGGTTGTTCAGTAGTTTGCCGACGTTGGCGCAGCGTGCTTCGTAATCTGGCGGCACGACGGTGTAGACCTTGGCGGCGCCGAAGTCGGGGCCGAATACGTCATCGCCACCTTCCAGGTAGGTGATGTCGAACTGGGTGTTCATCGGGTGCGGTGCCCAGCCGAGGAACACGGCGGGTTCATTCTTTTTCACTGCGCGTTGCAGCTGAACCAGCATGCCGGCTTCGCTGGACTCGACCATCTTGAATTCGCCGAGGCCGAACTGGTTGCTCTTGATCATGCCGTCAATCAGCAGGTTGCCGTCATTGCCGGGCTCGATGCCGAAGATCTTGCCGCCCAGCTGGTCCTTGAACTTGGCGATGTCGGCAAAGCTTTTCAGCCCGGCTTCAGCGGCGTAGGTCGGGACGGCGAGGGTGTACTTGGCACCTTCAAGGTTGGCTTTGGGCAGTACTTTGACGCCGCCATCCTTGGTGAAGGGTTCGATCACGGCGTCCATCGAGGGTGCCCAGTAACCGAGGAATACGTCGATCTGGCCTTTTTGCACGCCGGTAAAGGCGATGGGTACGGAGGCCATGATTTTGCGCGTCTGGTAGCCCAGGCCTTCGCTGAGGGTCATGGCTACGCCAGTGGTAGCGGCGATGTCGGCCCAACCGATTTCGGCGAAGCGCACCATCTTGCAACTCTCCGGCTCTTGCGCCCAGGCGCTTTGCAGCATGGCCACGGAGAGCAGACCGACACCTGCGAGCTGTTTAATCGTCTTCATCTGCGATTCCCTGTGATGGTTAAATTTAGATTACTGGCGTTGAAGCTTGCCGCTGAACCAACTGAACAGACTGCTGCGCTTGGCGGTTTGTGGGGTGCCGAAGCTTTCGGTGATGCGGTCGAGAATGATCGCCAGCAGCACCACGGCCATGCCGCTTTCGAAACCGAGGCCGATGTCCAGGCGCTGAATACTCGCCAGTACGTCGTTACCCAGGCCGCCGGCGCCGACCATCGAGGCAATGATCACCATCGACAGGGCCATCATGATGGTCTGGTTGACCCCGGCCATGATCGACGGCATGGCGTTGGGCAGCTGGACCTTGAACAGTAGCTGACGCGGCGTGCAGCCGAAGGATTGGCCGGCTTCGATGATCTCTTTATTCACCTGGCGGATGCCCAGGTTGGTCAGGCGTACCGCCGGGGGCATGGCGAAGATCACCGTGGCGATGATCCCCGGCACACGACCGAGGCCGAACAGCATGGCGGCGGGAATCAGGTAAACGAACGCCGGCATGGTCTGCATAAAGTCGAGAATCGGTCGGATGATGGTCGCTACCCGCTCGCTGCGCGCGGCCCAGATGCCCAGCGGGATGCCGAGTAGTAGGCTGATCAGCGTGGCCGAGAAGGTCAGGCCGAGGGTTACCACGGTCTGTTCCCAGAAACCGGTGAGTACGATCAGCACGAAGGAGATGGCGGTGAAGATGGCGAACTTGTAGCTGATGCGCCACAGGCCGAGGCCGATAAAGATGGCAATCAGCAGCCAGGCCGGTGGCAGCATCAGCAGCCATTCGATGCCTTCGGAGAAGCCATTGACCACGGCGCCGATGCTGTCGAAGCCATCGCTGTAGTTGTCCAGCAGGTGCTGCACCACGTCGTTGACCCAGCTGCCCAGGTCGAGCTGTTTCTCACTCATGGGACTCTCCCTGCAGGCGGGTCAACAGGCGACCTTTACTGATGGCGCCGCTGTAGTGGCCGTGCGCGTCAATCACCGGGATAGGCCCTTCGTTGTCCACCAGGCGTTCAATCACCTGATCCAGCGGGGTGCCTTCGGAAACGGGGTTGATATGCTTGAGTACGTTCGCGTCAAGGCTGCATGTCGCGCCGCCTTCGACGAGTAGGGCGATTTTTTCCAGGCTGATAGAGCCCTGGAAGTTGTTCTGCTCGTCGACGACAAAGGCGTAGTGCTTGTCCAGTGCCTGCAGCTCCTGGCAGACCTTCTGCGCATCCGGCGCTTTGCCGTTGTGCACGTAGATCGGCACGCTGTTGGCCATCAGCTGGCCGGCGGTGAGGTAGCGGTTGGTGTCGACGGTATTGAAGAAGTTGCGCACGTAATCGTTGGCGGGGTTGTCGATCAGCTCCTGCGGGGTGCCAACCTGAACCAGTTTGCCGCCTTCCATGATGCCGATGCGGGTGCCGATGCGCATGGCCTCTTCGATGTCGTGGGAGACGAAGATGATGGTGCGGCGGTCGGTCTTTTGCAGCTCCAGCAGCACGTCTTGCATCTCGCGGCGCTTGAGCGGGTCGAGGGCGGAAAACGCCTCGTCCATGATGATCATTGACGGGTCAACCGCCAGGGCGCGGGCCAGGCCGACGCGCTGTTGCATGCCGCCGGACAGCTCATGCGGCATCTTGTGCGCAAAGGTGTCCAGGCCAACCTGCTTGAGTACTTGCATGGCGCGCTCTTCGCGCACCTTCTTGCTCTTGCCGGCCACTTCCAGGCCGAAGGCGGCGTTGTCCAGCACGCTGCGCGAAGGCATCAGGGCGAAGGACTGGAAGACCATGCTCATGTCGCGGCGGCGCAGATCGATAAGCTCCGCCTTGGGCATCTTGGCGACGTTCTGGCCGTCGATGTAGACATTGCCGCCGCTGGGTTCAACCAGGCGGTTGATCAGGCGAATCAGGGTGGATTTGCCAGAGCCGGAGAGGCCCATCAGCACGAAAATTTCACCTTCCTCGACGCTGAAAGACACGTCGCTGACGCCGATTACCGCGCCTTTCTCCGCAAGAATTCGTTCCTTGCTCCAGCCCTGTTTGAGCAGGTCAATGGCTTCTTGTGGCTCTGCGCCGAACACCTTGTAGAGGTTTTCGACGACGATTTTTCCAGACTGCATGGGATGATTCCCCTTCAGTAGACATCCAGATCAGTGCTGCGGAACCGCGCCTACGCCAGCTGGCGTACGTACGGTGATGCCGACTGTTCTTGCCTGTGTGGGTTTACTGGGTTCCGGGGTCGGGGCCGTGCCTTGCCGCGCAACACATTCAGGGTGCTCAGGCACAACCGCTGCAACGCTCCGGTTGCCTTGTGGGCAATGGACGCTATGGGGGCGTACTGTTGAGTCAACCTTGCTGTGCCGTGCTGCAAACCGCGTTCCAAACCCTCTGGCAGTGTTACGAAGTCCCATCCTTGGGTTTTACACACCTCGACCCGAGGCGCGCGTACATCCGAAATTTCTTGTTGGGCTGGCACCCATCACGTGGTGAGCCAGCACTTATATATTCTTCGGTCCGGGGCTGTGGGCGCCCGGTCTGTCGACCCTGCTAAGGCGACAGCGACGAAATCGGCTGACTCAACGATATAGTCTTCGGCCTGTCGCAATTGTCGGTTTGCGACTCTGACGTGTTGCGCGGCGACAGACGCTTTAAAAACCATAACAGACTTGTTTGTTCCGTTGCCAAGGCTGCAAGCCACAGCGGCCGTGGTTTGCAGCGTTTCAAATGGCCACAGGTACTATGCGCTGGGGGCTGCGCGCTGTTCGGAAAAAATGACAAATTAATTTCCACTGGCGAGGTTTTCGGCGGTTTTTATTGATTGACCGTTCAATCGTGTGACGCCTTCCAGCCAGCTCGCCCGCGTCTGCGGATTAGCCTTCAACCAGGCTTTGGCCTCGCGTCGCGGGTTGGTGTTTTTGTTGAGGATGGCGCCCATCAGGTAGCTTTCCATCTCCAGGCTGAAGCGCAGATTTTTCAGCAGCTGGGTGACATTCGGACACTGTTCGGCCAGGCCTGCGCGCACGTTGGTGTACACCGTGGCGCCGCCGTAGTTGGGGCCGAAGAACTCATCACCGCCGTCCAGGTAATGCATCTGCAACTGGTTGTTCATCGGGTGCGGCGCCCAGCCGAGAAATACCACCCACTGTTTGAGGTGCTCGGCGCGTTTGACCTGGGCCAGCATGCCGTTCTCGCTGGACTCCACCAGGCTGAACCCGCTCAGGCCGAAAGCGTTCTTGTCGATCATTGACTGGATCAGCTTGTTGCCATCGTTGCCCGGTTCGATTCCGTAGAGTTTGCCGCCCAGCTCTTTACTGAAGCGCGCGAGATCGGCGAAGTTTTTCACGCCGCCGTCATACGCCGTCTGGTTAACCGCCAGGGTGTATTTGGCACCGATGAGGTTGGCGCCGAGGGTCTTTACCGAGCCGTTGGCGGCGTAGGGTTTGATGTCGTTTTCCATGCTCGGCATCCAGTTGCCGAGGAACACGTCGATCTTGCCGTCCTGCATGGCTTTGTAGGTGTCGGGCACGGACAAGCGTTTGACCTGGGTGCGGTAGCCCAATTCACTGAATACCTGCCGCGTGACGGCGGTGGTCACGGTGATGTCGGTCCAACCGACATCGGCGAAGCGAATCAGCCCGCACTGCGCCGGCTCTGCGGCCTGGGCCAGCAGCGGGGTGGTGCAGAAGGTGGCGGCCAGCAGCCAGCGTTTGTTGCGTGTCATCAAGCCTCTCCCGGTTGCAGTGACAGGGCACGCGTAGAAGCGCGCAGTCGGGCCACGGGTGGCAGGCGAATGCAGCTGGCCGGTCCATGGGCGCGGCGATCATGCCGACAGATTTCCTTCGCTGCCTATGCGTGAAGTCGCAAGTAGAACGCTGCTGTCGTGAATTGCTGCAGCGGCGCTTGAAACTGCGCGCTGTCGCACACGTCGCGTTCGTTTGCGGCGCTGACGGATTTAGATATGGGCGGGTCGGTGTGGAGCGGCGGTAGCGTGGGGAAATCCTGATCATGCCTGCATGTAGCAATCGTGCAGGAGAGTGGTGTGGCTATCAGCGTGTTTGACCTGTTCAAGATCGGCATTGGGCCGTCCAGTTCGCATACCGTCGGACCGATGCGTGCGGCGGCGCTGTTTAGCGGCGCATTGGCCGAGCGGCGTTTGCTGGAACGTACGGCGCGGCTGCAGGTGCGTCTGTACGGTTCGCTATCGGCCACCGGTGTTGGCCACGGCAGCGACCGTGCGGTGATTATGGGGCTGATGGGCGAATGGCCGGATCAGGTCGACCCGAGCAGCATCGAACCGCGTATCGCGCAGCTGCTGGCCAGTGGGCAGTTGCCGCTCGGTGGGCGGGTCAGCATCGGCTTCGACTGGTCGCGCGACATGCTGTTGCTGGACGAAAACCTTCCGTATCACCCCAACGCCATGACCCTCAGTGCGTTTGCCGCAGATGGCAGCCTGCTGCACGAAAACACCTATTACTCGGTGGGCGGCGGTTTCGTGGTGGACGCCGAGCAGGCCGCCAGCGGTCAGCTGGATCAGGATCACACGCAGCTACCGTATGACTTCAATAGCGCGGAGGAGCTGCTAAGCCTGTGCAAGGCTCATGGCCTGCGGGTTTCCGAGCTGATGATGGCCAACGAGAAAGCCTGGCGCAGTGAGGCCGAAATCCGCAGCGGGCTGATGCGTCTGTGGCAGGCCATGCGCGATTGTGTCGAGCAAGGCTTGCAGCACGAGGGCACCTTGCCTGGTGGGCTGAATGTGAAGCGCCGCGCCGCCAAGCTGCACCGCAGCCTGCAGGAAATGAGCAAGCCCAACGTGATCGGCTCGACCCTCAGCGGTATGGAGTGGGTCAACCTGTTCGCCCTGGCGGTGAATGAGGAAAACGCCGCCGGCGGGCGCATGGTCACAGCACCGACCAATGGTGCGGCGGGGATCATCCCGGCGGTGCTGCATTATTACGTGCGCTTCAGCCCGTCGGTGACCGAGGCCAATGTGGTGGATTACCTGCTAGCTGCTGCCGCCATCGGCATCCTGTGCAAGAAGAACGCGTCGATCTCCGGCGCTGAGGTCGGTTGTCAGGGCGAGGTCGGTTCGGCCTGCGCCATGGCCGCGGCAGGCTTGGCAGAGATTCTCGGGGCTACCCCTGGGCAGGTGGAAAACGCCGCCGAAATCGGCCTGGAACACAACCTCGGCCTGACCTGTGACCCGGTCGGTGGCCTGGTGCAGGTGCCGTGCATAGAGCGCAATGCGATTGCTGCGGTGAAGGCGATCAACGCGGCGCAGATGGCCCTGCGTGGCGACGGCGAGCACTTTATCTCACTGGACCGGGTGATCCGCACCATGCGCGACACCGGCGCCGATATGCATGACAAGTACAAGGAAACCTCGCGCGGCGGGTTGGCAGTTAGCGCTGTTGAATGTTGAGCACCTGTTTACGATTAGCTGCGCGTCGGCCCTGCTGCGTTAAAAACAGGCTCGGAATGCTCATGTGCAAAAGCACACTCCGCTTCCTCGCCTGTTTTTGCCTTGCAGGACTCTAGCTCGCAAGATCGTAAATCAGGCGCTGTGCGTTCAATCAGGTGCGTGCTGCGCATTGCGCACATTTGTGGTGCGTGGCTGTTTGGTGCAGCGGAAAAGGGCAGCGCAACGCTGCTGAATACGGCCTGACCGTTGGTCCGTTACCGCGCCGTTTTTACCCTGCGTAGCGGGGTGACAAAGCACCCGCCTGGCAGTGCTACCGAAATGCTCAAGCGCCCGCCGAATGGGCGTTTGCGGTCGTAATCAGAATGCTTCTGTCGCTCCTGCCAACGCCTAGTGTCACTAGCGTTGGGCCGACCCATCTGTTTTTAATTGAACGCCCAATCAATTTAGGCACGGCCTTTGCGTTGTGCTGGTGGTCGATCTGGCGTTATGCAGTCCCAGAACCATAAAAAGAGCCACCGTATAGAGGGGCTCACTACCGTGCTTTGCTTCGCGTGAGGGTTTACCTGATGTCACAGTTCACTCAAGGGGCACAACCCCAGAGCCGTGCTCCGCAGTCCATCGGCTTTCTCCTGCTCGACAACTTCACCTTGATTTCCCTGGCGTCTGCCGTCGAGCCGCTGCGGATGGCCAACCAGCTGTCCGGTAAGGAGTTGTACCGCTGGCACACCCTCAGCCAAAGCGGCCTGCCGGTCTGCGCTAGTGATGGCCTGCAGATCACCCCGGATGCCAGTTTGGCTACGGCGCCGCGTTTGGATGCGGTGATCGTTTGCGGCGGTGTGGACATTCAGCACAGCGTCACCCGCGAGCACGTGCAGTGGCTGCAAAGCCAGGCCCGCCATGGCGCGCAACTGGGTGCGGTATGTACCGGTAGCTGGGCGCTGGCCAAGGCCGGGCTGCTCGATGGTTTCGATTGCAGCGTGCATTGGGAATGTTTGGCCTCGATGCAGGAAGCCTTCCCCCGCGCAGCAGTCAGCACCCGCCTGTTCTCGATTGACCGCAACCGCCACACCAGCTCCGGCGGCACTGCGCCGATGGACATGATGCTGCACGTGATCGGCCGCGAGCATGGCCGCGAACTGGCAGCGGCAATTTCTGAAATGTTTATCTACGAGCGCATCCGCAACGAGCAGGATCACCAGCGCGTGCCGCTCAAGCACATGCTTGGCACCAACCAGCCGAAGCTGCAGGAAATCGTCGCGCTGATGGAAGCCAACCTGGAAGAGCCAATCGACCTCGATCAGCTGGCGCTGTATGTCGATGTGTCGCGCCGCCAGCTGGAGCGCCTGTTCCAGAAGTACCTGCACTGCTCGCCGTCGCGCTACTACCTCAAGCTGCGCCTGATACGTGCGCGCCAACTGCTCAAGCAGACCAGCATGTCGATTATCGAAGTGGCTTCGGTCTGCGGCTTTGTTTCTACCCCGCACTTCTCCAAGTGCTACCGCGAATACTTTGGCATCCCGCCGCGCGACGAACGCGCGGGCCAGCAGGGCGGCAATGTGGTGGCGCTGCTGCCAATGCCGGAAGACCTCATGCGCCCATCGCCATCCTCGGCTATGGCCGCGCTGACGCGGGCGCAGGGGGAGTCGACCTTCGCCAGTGTTAGGCTCTAAGCCTCGCTGAATAACCTGTAGGAGCCAGCTTGCTTGCGATGCTTTTGCTTGGCAGGGATCTGGCTCCTACACGCTGTGTGGGAGGCGCTTTAGCGGCGAGCTGTTAATCGCTTGTCGCGGCTGAAGCGGAGTGCCGCCCAGCCCTCCCACAAAACAAAACGCCGCACTGGCCTTGAAGGCGAGTGCGGCGTTTTGCTGTGTGCGCGACGGTGCGATACGCGGTGCTTAGTACTCGATCGCGACATCACCCTGCGGCACGCTGCAGCAGGACAGGATGTAGCCCTCGGCGACATCTTCGTCGGTGATCCCGCCGTTGTGCTCCATGCTCACCTCGCCTGAGGTTTTCATTACCTTGCAGGTGCCGCAAATGCCCATGCCGCAGGCTTTGGGGATATGCAGGCCAAGCTTGGCCGCGGCGGCGTGTACGGTTTCGCCTGGGTCGACGCGGATGCTCTTGCCGGTGCTGGTGAATGCCACCTGATTCTGTTCGGCAGCCGGCACGGCGGGGGCTTCGGCGGCTTCGGCGGCGAGCTCCTTGGCTTCTTCGCGGACATCCGCCGGCGTCGCGCCAAAGGACTCCTCGTGGTAGTGCTGCATGTCGAAGCCATTGCTTTCCAGCAGGCGTTTGACCGCATTCATGTACGGCGTCGGGCCGCAGCAGAAGATTTCCCGATCCAGATAATCCGGGGCAATCAGCTCCAGCATCTTCTGGTTGAGGTAGCCGCGATAACCGGCCCAAGCCTCACCCAGCCCATGCTTCTCGCAAATCACATGCAGGCTGAAGTTGTTGATCCGCGCGGCCATATGCTCCAGCTCGCGGTGGTAGATGATGTCCTTCGGTGAGCGCGCGCTGTGCACAAACACCATGTCGACATTGGCGTTGGTGTCGTAAAACCAGCGCGCCATCGACATCACCGGCGTGATGCCGACGCCGCCGCTGAGGTAGAGCACCTTGTCGGCGGGAAAGTCGATGGCATTGAACAGCCCGGCCGGGCCGTGAACCGGCAGTTCCTGGCCTTCCTGCAGGTTGTCATGCAGCCAGTTGGAGACCTTGCCGCCAGGCACTCGCTTGATGGTGATGGAAAAGCTGTAGGGTACGGAAGGCGAGCTGGAGATGGTGTAGGAGCGCATCACCGGCTGGCCGTCGATTTCCAGTTCCAGGGTGACGAATTGTCCTGGTTTGAAGAAGTACAGCACCGGCTGATCGGCCATAAAGCAGAACGTGCGCACGTCCCAGGTTTCCTGGATGACTTTGACGCAGCGTACTAGGTGGCGGCCATTGCTCCAGGTCTGGGTGGTAATGGGGTTGAGGAAGTCGTTCGTCGTCATGGACGTCTCTCCGCGCGGCCGGGCATCGGCCTTATATGGGGCGGATTGTGCGCACTGGCGGATGGGCTCATTTATCTGCCAGCGACATTTACATGCTTATCGCGACCTGCCGCGCAGGCCTTGGTTTGCCGCGTCGGAAACGGATGTGACCATGTCGTCCATAGACAAGGTTTGGCCCACGCTCAGCGCCACACTCGCAGCCAGCCGAAGCAAAAAGGTCACGAGCGAATTCCTCTTTCATCCAGTCGCCATCGGCGGGCGTAGAACGGGGCAATGACGCCACCTTGCGTGATACCGACTAGCCACTTTATTGCGGCAACTCGCCGAGCGAGTCGCCATTGAGGAGTTACCGATGGACGTCACTTCCACCCTGAGCCTGGGCGATCCGCTGGAGCCTGCACGCAAGGCCACCGCCGAGATGCTGCAAAGCCGCGAGCGCACCTTTTCGCTGCCGCAGCCGTTCTACAACGATGAGCGCCTGTTCAAGATCGATATGCAGGAGATCTTCCACAAGGAATGGCTGATTGCCGGCATGACCTGTGAGATCCCGGCCAAGGGTAACTACCTCACCCTGCAGATCGGCGATAACCCGATCATGGTGATTCGCGGGGCCGATGGTGTGGTGCATGCCTTCCATAACGTCTGCCGTCACCGTGGCTCGCGCCTGTGCACCAGTGACAAAGGCAAGGTGGCCAAGCTGGTGTGCCCTTATCACCAGTGGACCTACGAACTCGACGGTCGCCTGCTGTTTGCTGGCACCGAAATGGGCGCGGATTTCGACCTCAAGGACTACAGCCTGAAACCGGTCAACTGCAAAGTGGCCGGTGGTTACATCTTTATTTCCCTGGCGGAAAACCCACCGGCCATTGATGAGTTCCTCAGTACGCTGGCTCATTACATGGAGCCGTACGACATGGAAAACACCAAGGTGGCCGTGCAAACCACCTTGATGGAAAAGGCCAACTGGAAGCTGGTGCTGGAGAACAACCGCGAGTGCTACCACTGCAACGGCTCGCACCCCGAGCTGCTCAATACCCTGCTGGAGTGGGATGACGTTACCGACCCGCGCGCCACCCAGGCGTTCAAGGATCAGGTGGCGGAGTGCACGGGTCGCTGGGACAAAGACAATATTCCCTACGCCCATGCCAGCTTTGGTCTGCGCAACCGTATCGTGCGCATGCCGCTGCTCAAGGGCACTGTGTCCATGACCATGGACGGCAAGCAGGGCTGCAAGAAACTCATGGGTCGTATCACCGATCCCGACTTGGGCTCGATGCGCATCCTGCACCTGCCGCACTCGTGGAACCACTGCATGGGCGATCACATGATTGTCTTCACCGTGTGGCCGATCAGTGCCCAGGAAACCATGGTCACCACCAAATGGCTGGTGCACAAGGATGCCGTGGAAGGCGTCGACTACGACGTGGCGCGCCTGCGTCAGGTGTGGGACGCCACCAATGATCAGGACCGCCGTCTGGCCGAAGAAAACCAGCGCGGCATCAACTCGACCGCTTATCAGCCCGGCCCGTACTCGAAAACCTACGAGTTTGGCGTGGTCAACTTTATCGACTGGTACAGCGAGCGTCTGCTCAACAACCTCGGCGCCGCACCTGCGCCCTACCTGAAAGGGGTTGCCGCAGAGTAACGGAGCTGGCGGGTTGGTCGCCCGCCGGAACGGCTCCACACTCAGGCCTTCATGGCCGCTTTGCTGCCCGCAGTCTGCTGCGGGCATTTTTTTAGCCCCGCCAATGTGCGCCATTACCTGCGCACAAGTGTTACCGCTCCGCCAGCAACGGGAACACAAACGAGTAGCAGCCCCCCAGAATGGTGACTGCTTATGTCAGTCTGGTTACCCGGTATTTTCATATACCATTGATTTATAAGTGATTTTTAAAGTTGGCACGCTGAGTGCTTTATTTCCTGCACAAAAACAATAACAAGCATCAGCAAAACTATCGTATCGACTCAAGGCACAACAAAAACAAGAGTACCCACGAGTCGCAAACAGATTTTTTTGGAAAGGGTATGTGATTCGGGTTTTCCCGCAGCCAGGCCGAAAAGAATAAAACTACCTTGAGGTAGCTCGGTGTGCCGGTTGGATCATTGCAGGGGTTTTGGCAATGGCGATTGCTGTATCAGTAACCAAAAAAATACGTTTGCCCTTGGTTCCACTTGGAATCACCGAAAGCGATGACGCAACAGACAGCGATAAAACAACAATAACAGTCGCCAAATAATAAAAATAAAGCACACACCCAATTAGAGGGGAGCCTAGGCTCCCCTTTGTGCTTTCTGCGGTTTCGTTTTCCCTCCCCTCGCGACCTTTCCGAACGCCCGGCAGTGCAGTCGGGTGGCTGCTCACTCGGTGGCTTATCCATAGGCGACCCGGCTTTGACGCTTTCGGCAATACCCCAGTCGTTTTTGCACCGGGTCGCCCAAGCCCCCGGGGATATGCTCAGTCCAAAGCGCCAACAACGGGTTTGGCGACACCGCTAAAAGGGGACTGCCTGATGAGCCCAGCCGAATTACACGCCGACAGCATCGTTATTGACGGGCTGATCATCGCCAAGTGGAACCGCGAACTGTTCGAAGACATGCGCAAAGGCGGCCTCACCGCCGCCAACTGCACCGTGTCGGTGTGGGAAGGCTTCCAGGCGACGGTGAACAACATCGCCGCCAGCCAGAAGCTGATCCGCGAAAACAGCGACCTGGTGATGCCGGTGCGCACCACCGCCGACATTCGCACCGCCAAGGCGCAGGGCAAGACCGGCATCCTCTTCGGCTTCCAGAACGCCCATGCGTTCGAAGATCAGATCGGTTACGTCGAGGTGTTCAAGCAGCTCGGCGTGGGCATTGTGCAGATGTGCTACAACACCCAGAACCTGGTCGGCACGGGCTGCTACGAGCGTGACGGCGGGCTGTCCGGCTTCGGCCGCGAGATCGTCGCCGAGATGAACCGCGTTGGCATCATGTGCGACCTCTCACATGTGGGTTCGAAGACTTCTGAGGAAGTCATCCTTGAATCGAAAAAGCCGGTCACCTATTCCCACTGCCTGCCGTCCGGGCTGAAAGAACACCCACGTAACAAGTCCGATGCCGAGCTGAAATTTATCGCCGACCACGGCGGTTTTGTCGGCGTGACCATGTTTGCGCCGTTCCTGGCCAAAGGCATCGACTCGACCATCGATGACTACGCCGAAGCCATCGAATACGTGATGAACATCGTCGGCGAAGACGCCATCGGCATCGGCACCGACTTCACCCAGGGCCACGGCCAGGACTTCTTCGAGTACCTGACCCACGACAAGGGCTACGCCCGCCGCCTGACCAGCTTCGGCAAGATCATCAACCCGCTGGGCATCCGCACCGTCGGCGAATTCCCCAACCTCACCGAGACCCTGCTCAAGCGCGGCCATTCCGAGCGTGTGGTGCGCAAGATCATGGGCGAGAACTGGCTAAACGTTCTTCGGGATGTTTGGGGCGAATAAGTCTTTCCAATCACGCCCTCTCCCCCGGCCCCTCTCCCATAAATGGGCGAGGGGAGCAAAGCGGCCGGTATGCACTTGAAGTTATGCATGCACGGACATCCCCCCTCCCGCCTGCGGGAGAGGGTTGGGGAGAGGGCAAAAACAACGAATTCTGGAGCACTGAGCACATGGCCACCCACGCACCCGAAATGCCTATCCAGGTCGACGACGAAACCGGCGTCTGGACCACTGACGCGCTGCCGATGCTCTATGTGCCGCGGCATTTCTTCGTTAACAACCACATCGGTATCGAAGAGGTACTGGGCGCTGAGGCCTATGCTGAGATTCTCTACAAGGCCGGCTACAAATCCGCCTGGCACTGGTGTGAGAAAGAGGCCGAGTGCCATGGCCTGTCCGGCGTGGCGGTGTTCGAGCATTACATGAAGCGCCTGTCGCAACGCGGCTGGGGGCTGTTCGAGATCGAAGCCATCGATCTGGCCGCTGGCACCGCCTCGGTAAAGCTCAAGCATTCGGCCTTCGTCTACGTCTACGGCAAGTGCGGGCGCAAGGTCGACTACATGTTCACCGGCTGGTTTGCCGGCGCCATGGATCAGATTCTCCAGGCCCAGGGCAGCGCGCTGCGCACCGTGGCCGAGCAGGTCTATGGCGGTTCCGAAGAGGGCCACGATGATGGCCTGTTTATCGTCAAGCCGCGCTAAGTCGAGGATCGAGTCATGGCTTTCGAAGCAATGTTCCAGCCGATCCAGATCGGCAAGCTGACTATTCGTAACCGCATCGTGTCCACCGCGCACGCCGAGGTCATGGCCACCGACGGCGGCATGACCACCGAGCGTTACGTCAAGTACTACGAAGAGAAGGCCAAGGGTGGCGTCGGTCTGGCCATCTGCGGCGGCTCGTCGGTGGTCTCCATCGACAGCCCGCACGGCTGGTGGAGTTCGGTGAACCTGTCGACTGACCGAATCATTCCGCACTTCCAGAACCTGGCCGACGCCATGCACAAGCATGGCGCCAAGATCATGATCCAGATTACCCACATGGGCCGTCGCTCACGCTGGGATGGCTTCGACTGGCCGACCCTGATGTCGCCGTCCGGTATCCGCGAACCGGTACACCGTGCCACCTGCAAGACCATCGAGCCGGAGGAAATGTGGCGCGTCATCGGTGACTTCGCCAAGGCAGCGGCTCGGGCCAAAGCCGGCGGCCTGGACGGCGTAGAGCTGTCGGCCGTGCACCAGCACATGATCGACCAATTCTGGTCGCCACGGGTGAACAAGCGCACTGACGAATGGGGTGGCACCTTTGAGGGCCGGATGAAGTTCGGCCTGGAAGTGATCAAAGCGGTGCGCGCCGAGGTCGGTCCCGATTTCTGCGTGGGCCTGCGTATCTCCGGTGACGAGTTCCACCCGGACGGCCTGTCCCACGAGGACATGAAGCAGATCGCCGCCTATTACGATGCCACCGGCCTGATCGACTTTATCGGCGTGGTTGGCTCTGGTGCCGACACCCACAACACCCTGGCCAACGTTATCCCCAACATGAGTTACCCGCCGGAGCCGTTTCTGCACCTGGCCGCCGGGATCAAGGAAGTGGTCAAGGTGCCGGTGCTGCACGCGCAGAACATCAAAGACCCGAACCAAGCCACGCGCATCCTCGAAGGCGGCTACGTCGACATGGTCGGCATGACCCGCGCGCACATCGCTGACCCGCACCTGATCGCCAAGATCAAGATGGGCCAGGTCGACCAGATCAAGCAGTGCGTCGGTGCCAACTATTGCATCGACCGCCAGTATCAAGGTCTGGATGTGCTGTGCATCCAGAACGCCGCGACCAGCCGCGAATACATGGGCCTGCCGCATATCATCGAGAAAACCAGCGGACCGAAGCGCAAGGTGGTGATTGTTGGCGGTGGCCCGGCCGGGATGGAAGCGGCGCGCGTGGCTGCCGAGCGTGGCCACGATGTGACCCTGTTCGAGAAGAAAGACAGCCTCGGCGGGCAAATCACTTTAGCCGCCAAGGCACCGCAGCGCGACCAGATGGCCGGCATTACCCGTTGGTTCCAGCTGGAGTTGGCCCGCCTGAATATCGACCTGCGCCTGGGTACTGGTGCTGATGAAGCGAGCATCCTCGACCTGCGCCCAGACATCGTCGTGCTGGCCAACGGCGGTCACCCGTTTATCGAGCAAAACGAACATTGGGGCGCCGCCGAAGGCCTGGTTGTGAGCAGCTGGGACGTCCTCGATGGCACCGTTGCACCGGGCAATAACGTGCTGGTGTACGACACCATTTGCGAATTCGGCGGCATGTCGGTGGCCGACTTTATCGCCGAGAAGGGCGCCAAGGTCGAGATCGTCACCGACGACATCAAGCCGGGCGTAGCCATGGGCGGCACCACGTTCCCGACTTACTACCGCAGCATGTACCCGAAAGAAGTGATCATGACCGGCGACATGATGCTGGAGAAGGTCTACCGCGAAGGCGACAAGCTGGTGGCGGTGCTGGAGAACGAATACACCGGGGCGAAAGAGGAGCGGGTGGTCGACCAAGTGGTGGTGGAAAACGGCGTGCGTCCAGATGAGCGCCTGTACTACGCGCTCAAGGATGGCTCACGCAACAAGGGCCAGACCGATGTGGAAGCGCTGTTCGCGATCAAGCCGCAACCTTGTTTAGCTGAGAAGGGTGACGGCTATCTGCTGTTCCGCATCGGCGACTGCGTAGCCCAGCGCAACACCCATGCAGCGATCTATGACGCGCTGCGGTTGTGCAAGGATTTCTGAGTCCAGCACAACATCGATGGTTTGACCCGGTCTAGCTCCCTCTCCCTCTTGGGGAGAGGGCTGGGGTGAGGGGAGCGGTCTCACAGGCCAGCCCCTCACCCTAACCCTCTCCCCGGAGGGGAGAGGGGACTGAAATGCATCATCCCCTGACATTGGCGGTGGGAGCCTCACATGTTGAACACCCTACTCCCCATCCTGCTCTTCGCTGCCCTGGCCCTTGCGGTTATTGGCGCGGTGAAGCGCTTTTTGATGTGGCGCCGTGGCCGTCCGGCTCAGGTCGATTGGCTGGGCGGGCTGCTGGCCATGCCACGCCGTTATATGGTCGACCTGCACCATGTGGTGGCCCGCGATAAATACATCGCCAACACCCACGTGGCTACGGCGGGCGGCTTTGTCCTGGCCGCGATGCTGGCGATTCTGGTGCACGGGTTTGGCCTGCAGAGTCGCATCCTCGGCTTCGCCCTGCTGGCGGCGACGGCGTTGATGTTTGTCGGCGCACTGTTTGTCGCCAAACGCCGCCTCGACCCGCCATCGCGTTTGTCGAAAGGCCCGTGGATGCGTCTGCCGAAAAGCCTGCTGATGTTTGCCGGCAGCTTCTTTATCGCCACCTTGCCGGTGGCCGGGATTCTGCCTGCAGACTTTGGCGGCTGGGTGCTGGCACTGCTGCTGACCGTCGGCGTGGCCTGGGGTGTGTCCGAGCTATTCTTCGGCATGACCTGGGGTGGGCCGATGAAGCACGCCTTCGCCGGCGCCCTGCACCTGGCCTGGCACCGCCGCAGTGAACGCTTTGGCGGTGGTCGCTCGACCGGCCTCAAAGCCCTGAATCTGAATGATCCGAAAACCCCGCTGGGCGTGGAAAAACCCACGGACTTCACCTGGAACCAGCTGCTCGGCTTCGATGCCTGCGTGCAGTGCGGTAAGTGCGAGGCGGCCTGCCCGGCCTTCGCCGCCGGACAGCCGCTCAACCCGAAAAAGCTGATTCAGGACATGGTGGTCGGTCTGGCCGGCGGTACCGATGCCAAGTTTGCTGGTTCGCCTTACCCAGGAAAACCAGTGGGCGAACACGGTGGCGGCCCACACCTGCCGATCGTTAATCTGAATGGCAAGGCGCTGGTCGATGCCGAGACGCTGTGGTCGTGCACTACTTGTCGCGCCTGCGTCGAGGAATGCCCGATGATGATCGAGCACGTCGACGCCATCGTCGATATGCGCCGCCATCTCACGCTGGAGAAAGGCGCGACGCCGAACAAGGGCGCCGAGGTGCTGGATAACCTGATCGCCACCGACAACCCCGGCGGTTTCGCACCGGGTGGCCGGTTGAACTGGGCGGCGGATTTGAACCTGCCGTTGATGGGCGATAAGCAGAACGTCGATGTGTTGTTCTGGGTCGGCGACGGTGCCTTCGATATGCGCAACCAGCGCACCCTGCGCGCCTTTGTCAAAGTGCTGAAAGCCGCCAAGGTCGACTTCGCTGTGCTCGGCCTGGAAGAACGCGACAGCGGCGACGTGGCCCGGCGTCTGGGTGATGAAGCGACCTTTCAGCTGCTGGCCAAACGCAATATCGCCACCTTGGCCAAGTACAAATTCAAGCGCATCGTCACCTGCGACCCGCACAGCTTTCATGTGCTGAAAAACGAATACGGCGAGCTGGGCGGTCGCTATTCGGTGCTGCACCACAGCACCTATATGGATGAGCTGATCACTGGCCAGAAACTCAACCTTGGCACCCACAAAGGCGGCTCGGTCACCTACCACGACCCCTGCTACCTGGGCCGCTACAACGGCGAGTATGAAGCGCCGCGTAATGTCCTGAATGCCATCGGCATTGAAGTGAAAGAGATGCAGCGCTCGGGTTTCCGCTCCCGTTGCTGCGGCGGTGGCGGCGGTGCGCCGATCACCGATATCCCCGGCAAGCAGCGTATCCCTGATATGCGCATGGTTGATATCAAGGAAACGGCCGCCGAGCTGGTCGCCGTGGGTTGCCCGCAGTGCACCGCGATGCTCGAAGGCGTGGTCGGTCCGCGTCCGGAGGTCAAGGATATTGCCGAGCTGGTGGCCGATGTATTGATCGAGGGCGTGGTCGAGGTGAAGAAGCCTGCATCCGTCCCGCGTGAAGCAGCCGAGGTAAGCCCATGAGCGACCTGATCCGCCGTGATCCACGGGCCGAATGGATCGCCCGTAACCGCCTGCATCCGCTGCATGCCGCCGCGCAACCGGCCGTCGCTAGCTGGCTCAGCGCCGCCGGGGTGCTACGCAAGAATCCCCATGCAGTGGGTTTTATCGGCCCCAATGGTCTTAAACGTATCGATCGCTCTGGCGCGCAGCAAGGCGGCACGGCCAAGCGTTCGACGGCCAGTGCCGTGGTGCAGTTGCCGCTACGCGCTATCGAGCAACCGGCGTTCTATATCGCTGTGGTGCCGGATATGGTCGGCGGCCGCCTGAGCGCCCATGACAAGGACCTGCTCGGCCTGGCGCACAAGCTGGCCGGCAGCGACGGTGCGGTGGTCGCGGTGATCTTTGGCGAGCACAAGGAAAGCGCCTTCGATAGCAACGGCGTGGATCGTCTGCTGCAGTTCGATGGCGAGGGTTTCGACGGCTACGCCCCGGAAGCGCGAGTGCTGGCCCTCGGCGCAGTAGAACGGCAACTTTCGCCGCGCCACTGGTTGCTGCCCGACAGCCGCAGCGGTGGTGGAGAACTGGGCCGGCGTCTGGCCGCCAAACTGGGTGAACGCCCGGCCACGCGGGTTTGGCAGGTGGCCGATGGCATGGCCAGCGGGCGTGCGGGTGCCGGTCGGGAAGACCTGGTGCAACAAGCGCCACGCCTGATTCTGGCGGCGGTGGAATGCGCCGAACCGGTCAGCGAAACCCGTCACGAAGTACGGCCGCTGGCGCTGAGTGAAGCACTGGTCAGCCATTTGCCACGGATTCAGGATTTGGGCGCGGTGGCAGTCGACCCGGCGCAGATCCCCATGGCCGAGGCCGAATTTATTCTCTCCGGCGGCAACGGCGTGAAGGATTGGACGCTGTTCCATCAGGCCGCTGCGGCGCTGGGCGCCACCGAAGGCGCCTCACGGGTGGCAGTGGACGATGGCTTTATGGGCCGCGAACGCCAGGTCGGCGCGTCCGGCATCTGGGTCACGGCGCGGGTTTACGTGGCCGTGGGGATTTCCGGGGCGATCCAGCATCTGCAAGGCATCGGTGCCTGCGACAAAGTGGTGGCGATCAACCTCGACCCGACCTGCGACATGATCAAACGCGCTGATCTTTCGGTAATCGGTGAGTCCGCTGCGATCTTGCAAGCGCTGATCGAGCGGGTCGCCGCCCATCGGCAGGGAGCAGAACGTGATGCTGCCTAAGCAAACTGTAGGGTGGATGACGCTTCACCCATCCACCAGTAACCACCACACTGCGATGGTGGAAGAGCACAGCGTCTTCCACCCTATGGAGCTGCTCCATGACTGATTTGCAGGTAGTTACGCTGGTTTCCGTAGGCGCTCACCCCACCTCCGGGCGCCCACGTCGCGCCGAGCAGGATGCCCGCGCGGTCGAGCTGGGTTTGCGTCTGGCCGGTGAGCGTTTGCAGGTGCTGCATGCCGGAGACCCGCAGCAGGAGGCGCTGCGTGCTTACCTGGGAATGGGCCTTGAGCAGATCAAGATTCTCGAACAACCGGCGCACAGCGATGCGCTGCCGGTGCTGGCCGAGTACCTGGCCGACTCCAGCGCGCAGCTGGTGTTGACCGGCAGCCAGGCGGAAACCGGCGAAGGCTCGGGCATGCTGCCTTACCTGCTGGCGGAACAGCTCGGCTGGCCACTGGTGGTCGGGCTGGCGGCGGTGGAGCAGGTCAGCAATGGTGTGGCGCAGGTGCTGCAAGCCTTGCCGCGCGGACAGCGCCGGCGCTTGCAGGTGCGTCTGCCGTTTGTCGCCAGCGTGGATAACGCCGCGCCTACCGCCCGGCAAAGCGCCTTCGGCCCGGCACGCCGTGGCCTGCTGACGGGCGAAGAGGTGGAGTTGGTTGCCGATCCACTGTTTGCCAGCGCCCAGCTGCAACCGGCCAAGCCCCGGCCCAAGCGCCTTAAGGTGATCAAGGCCAAGACCGGCGCGGAGCGTATGAAGGCGGCTACGGCCAAGGCATCCGGCGGTGGCGGACAGGTGCTCAAGGATGTCTCGCCGCAAGCGGGCGCGGAGGCTATCTTCAAGTTGCTATTGGAAGAGGGCGTGCTGCGCTAGCACGCCACCATTGGAGGAATTGAGCATGATGCACGCCGACCTGATTGATCAGGAGGACCTACGCGAACGCCTGGTGGCGCTAGGGTTGTCGATTCCACCCGGGGTCACTGCCGAGCAGGCGTGCGAACATGCCGTCAGCGGCCTGAGCCCGGAGCGCGCGCTGGCCCTGCGGCGTCTGGTGGAGGAGTTGCTCGGTGGCAGCGCGACGCTGTTGCCGAATGTGCGCGAGGCGATCTCGCGCACCTTGCTGCCGGCGCTGGTTCCCCGTCCTTCCTGATGGTTGGGGCTGATGCAGGCGTCAGTGGCCGCCTGCATCAGCCCGCATCGTGAGCGTCTTGCTTAGCTGGCCGTCATCGCCTGGCGAATATCCCCTGCCAGCTGGCGCACCCGCGCTTCGTCGGTGTCCCAGGAGCACATAAAGCGTGCGCCGCCAGCCCCGATAAAGGTGTAGAAGCGCCAGCCCAGGCCGCGCAGGATTTCCAGCGCCGGTTCCGACATCTGCAAAAACACGCCGTTGGCCTGCACCGGGAACATCAGGCTGACCCCCGGAATATCGCTGACCAACTCGGCGAGCAGCTGCGCGCAGCGGTTGGCGTGCTGGGCGTATTTCAGCCAGGCATCGTTCTGCAGGATGCCGACCCAGGGTGCGGACAGGTAGCGCATCTTCGAGGCCAGCTGACCGGCTTGCTTGCAGCGGTAGTCGAAGTCTTCGGCCAAATCTTTATTGAAGAACAGAATGGCCTCACCCACGGCCATGCCGTTTTTGGTGCCGCCAAAACACAGCACATCGACGCCGGCCTTCCAGGTCAGGTCGGCCGGGCTGCAGCCGAGAAAGGCGCAGGCATTGGAGAAGCGCGCGCCGTCCATGTGCAGGTGCAGGCCCAGTTCGCGGCACACCGCGCTGATCGCCCGCACCTCATCTGGGCTGTAAACGGTGCCTACTTCCGTGGCCTGAGTCAGGGTCACCACCCGTGGCTTGGGGTAATGGATGTCCTGGCGTTTGAGGGCGATCTCGCGGATCGCCTCGGGCGTCAGTTTGCCGTTTTCGGTCTTGGCCAGCAGCAGCTTGGAGCCGTTGGAGAAGAACTCCGGCGCGCCGCATTCGTCGGTTTCGACGTGGGCGGTCTCCGAGCAGATCACGCTGTGGTAGCTCTGGCACAACGACGCCAGGGCCAGGGAGTTGGCCGCCGTGCCGTTGAAGGCGAAGAACACTTCGCAGTCGGTTTCAAACAGGCGGCGGAAATGGTCGGCGGCGCGTGCGGTCCATTCGTCGTCGCCATAGGCGCGCTGGTGGCCTTGGTTGGCTTCGGCCATGGCTGCCCAGGCTTCCGGGCAGATGCCGGAGTAGTTGTCGCTGGCGAATTGTTGCGAGAGATCGGGCATGGGAGCTTCCTTGTGGGCGCTAACGCTAAGCCGTTTGGGATGCTTCTACTGTATCCGCGGTCACGCCTGCGTGCAGATACGGGGGCGACATCCTCTGCCATACAGGCGAAGCCGCAGCGCGCTGTCGCCTATAAGGCCTGCGCAATTGCGACGCGTGCATGTCGCAAACGCAATCCCCCGTGGCGTGCCTAGGCATCTGACCGATCAGGGCCAGTCATACCATCGGCTCACAAGGGCTCAGCCCGCTTACGACACAGATGCGCCACACCCCGGTGCCGCAGGAGATCAGTGATGTTCAGCAAGAACGACCAGATTCAAGGCTACGACGATGAATTGCTCAGCGCCATAAACGCCGAGGAGCGCCGTCAGGAGCACCATATCGAGCTGATCGCCTCGGAAAACTACACCAGCCAGCGGGTTATGGAAGCGCAGGGCAGCGGCCTGACCAACAAGTACGCCGAAGGCTATCCGGGCAAGCGTTACTACGGCGGTTGCGAGCATGTAGACGTGGTCGAGCAGCTGGCCATCGACCGTGCCAAGAAACTGTTCGGCGCCGATTACGCCAACGTGCAGCCGCACTCCGGTTCGTCCGCCAACAGCGCGGTGTACCTGGCGCTGATCAATGCCGGCGATACCATCCTCGGCATGAGCCTGGCCCACGGCGGCCACCTGACCCACGGCGCCAAGGTGTCGTCCTCGGGCAAGCTGTACAACGCCGTGCAGTACGGCATCGACACTGCCACTGGACTGATCGATTACGACGAAGTCGAGCGCCTGGCCGTTGAATGCCAGCCGAAGATGATCGTCGCCGGTTTCTCGGCCTATTCGAAAACCCTGGATTTCCCGCGTTTCCGCGCCATCGCCGACAAGGTCGGGGCGCTGCTGTTTGTCGACATGGCCCACGTCGCCGGCCTGGTCGCCGCAGGCCTGTACCCCAACCCGATTCCCTTTGCCGATGTGGTCACTACCACCACCCACAAGACTCTGCGCGGTCCGCGTGGTGGCTTGATCCTGGCCAAGGCCAATCCTGATATCGAGAAGAAACTCAATTCGGCGGTCTTCCCCGGTGCCCAGGGCGGCCCACTGATGCATGTGATTGCGGCCAAGGCTGTGTGCTTCAAGGAAGCCATGGAGCCTGGCTTCAAGGAATACCAAGCGCAGGTGATCAAAAATGCCCAGGCCATGGCCAAGGTGTTTATCGAGCGCGGCTATGACGTGGTCTCCGGCGGCACCGACAACCACCTGTTCCTGGTCAGCCTGATCCGTCAGGGCCTGACCGGTAAAGACGCCGATGCTGCCTTGGGGCGTGCCGGCATCACGGTTAACAAGAACGCCGTGCCGAACGACCCGCAATCGCCATTTGTCACCTCGGGCCTGCGTATCGGTACGCCAGCGATCACCACGCGCGGCCTCAAAGAGGCGCAGAGCATCGAGCTGGCCGGTTGGATCTGCAACATCCTCGACCACCTCGGCGATGCCGATGTGGAAGCGCAGGTGGCGACCTTGGCAGCAGGTCTGTGTGCCGATTACCCGGTCTACCGTTGATGAATATCTGCGCGGGCGAATTGCTGCGTTGCCCGGTGCTCGCAAGCTGCGCCTACCTACAGGTATGTCTTGCTTGCCGCGCTCCGGCCGCCTTGCACTTCATCCCGCTCGATGATTCATCCCAGGCTTCAATTTAGGGAGCACCTTTATGCAACGTTATTCCGGCTTCGGCCTGTTCAAGCACGCGTTCAGCCACCACGAAAACTGGCAGCGCATGTGGCGTAACCCAACGCCCAAGCCGGTGTACGACGTGATCATCGTCGGCGGTGGCGGTCACGGTCTGGCCACGGCCTATTACCTGGCGAAAGAGTTTGGCGTGAAGAACGTCGCGGTGATCGAGAAGGGCTGGCTGGGCGGCGGTAACACCGCACGCAACACCACCATCGTACGCTCCAACTACCTCTGGGATGAGTCGGCGCACCTCTACGAGCACGCGATGAAACTGTGGGAAGGCCTGTCCCAGGACCTCAACTACAACGTCATGTTCAGCCAGCGCGGCGTCTACAACCTCTGTCACACCCTGCAGGACATGCGTGACTCCGAGCGCCGCGTCAGCGCCAACCGCCTCAACGGGGTGGACGGCGAACTGCTGGATGCCAAGCAGGTGGCCGCAGAGATTCCGTACCTCGATTGCAGCAAGAACACCCGTTACCCGGTGCTGGGCTCCACCGTGCAGCGCCGTGGTGGCGTGGCCCGTCACGACGCCGTGGCCTGGGGCTATGCCCGTGCTGCCGATGCCTCGGGCGTGGACCTGATCCAGCAGACCGAGGTGATCGGCTTCCGCAAGGAAAACGGCGTGTGCATCGGTGTGGAAACCAACAAGGGCTTTATTGGCGGCAAGCGCGTCGGTGTAGTCACTGCGGGTAACTCCGGGCACATGGCCGGCCTCGCGGGTTTCCGTCTGCCGCTGGAATCCCACCCGCTGCAGGCGCTGGTATCCGAGCCGATCAAACCGGTCATCGACAGCGTGATCATGTCCAACGCCGTGCACGGTTACATCAGTCAGTCCGACAAGGGCGACCTGGTCATTGGTGCCGGTATCGACGGCTACAACGGCTACGGTCAGCGCGGCTCTTACGGCACCATCGAACACACCCTGCAGGCCATCGTTGAGATGTTCCCGGTGCTCTCGCGGGTACGCATGAACCGTCAGTGGGGCGGCATCGTCGACACCTCGCCGGACGCCTGCCCGATCATTTCCAAGACCCCGGTGCCCAATCTGTTCTTCAACTGCGGGTGGGGCACCGGCGGCTTCAAGGCCACGCCGGGTTCGGGTCACGTGTTCGCGGCCAGCCTGGCCAAGGGCGAAATGCACCCGCTGGCCAAGCCGTTCTCCATGGACCGTTTCCACACCGGCGCACTGATCGACGAGCACGGCGCTGCTGCCGTGGCTCACTAAGAGGGCTTACCCATGTTGCATATCTTCTGCCCTCACTGCGGCGAACTGCGCTCCGAAGAGGAGTTCCACGCCAAGGGCCAGGCGCATATTCCGCGCCCGCTGGACCCGACTGCCTGCACCGATGCCGAGTGGGGTGAATACCTGTTCTTCCGCGATAACCCGCGCGGCATCCACCACGAGCTGTGGGTGCATTCGGCTGGTTGCCGCAAGTACTTCAACGCCACCCGTCACACGGTGACCTACGAAATTCTCGAAACCTACAAGATCGGCGAGAAGCCCAGCGTTACTGCTGCTGGCACCGCCGAGAAAAAGGCCAGCGACCAAGGAGTAACGGCATGAGCCAGGTCAATCGTCTTGCCAGCGGCGGCCGCGTTGACCGCAGCCAGCCTTTGACATTCAGCTTCAACGGGCAGAGCTATCAAGGCTTTGCCGGTGACACCCTGGCTGCCGCCTTGCTGGCCAATGGCGTGGATATCGTCGGGCGCAGCTTCAAGTACTCGCGGCCGCGCGGCATCGTTGCTGCTGGCGCCGAAGAGCCGAACGCCGTGCTGCAGATTGGCAGCACCGAAGCGGCGCAGATCCCCAACGTGCGCGCCACCCAGCAGGCGCTGTATGCCGGTCTGGTCGCCAGCAGCACCAACGGCTGGCCGAGTGTGAACACCGACCTGATGGGCATTCTCGGCAAGGTCGGCGGCAAGATGATGCCGCCGGGGTTCTACTACAAAACCTTTATGTACCCGCAGAACCTCTGGCTGACCTACGAGAAATACATCCGTAAGGCCGCAGGTCTTGGCCGTGCGCCAACCGCCGTGGACCCGGACAGCTACGACTACATGAACCAGCACTGCGACGTGCTGGTGGTCGGTGCCGGCCCGGCGGGCCTGGCGGCAGCGCTGGCGGCTGCGCGCAGCGGTGCACGGGTAATCCTGGCCGATGAGCAGGAAGAGTTCGGCGGCAGCCTGCTCAGCACTCGCGAAACCCTCGACGGCAAACCGGCCGCCGACTGGGCCGCGCAGGTGATTACCGAGCTGTCTGGCATGCCTGAAGTGACTCTGCTGCCGCGTTCCACGGTCAACGGTTACCACGACCACAACTTCCTCACCATTCACCAGCGCCTGACCGATCACCTTGGTGAAATTGCGCCACTCGGTATGGTTCGTCAGCGCATGCACCGCGTGCGTGCCACGCGTGTGGTGCTGGCCACCGGTGCCCACGAGCGGCCGCTGGTGTACGCCAACAACGACGTGCCGGGCAATATGCTCGCCGATGCGGTGTCCACCTACGTGCGCCGTTATGGTGTGGCCCCGGGCAAGCAGCTGGTGCTGTCGACCAACAATGATTACGCCTACCGCGTGGTGCTCGACTGGCTCGACGCCGGCCTGCAGGTGGTGGCCGTCGCCGATGCACGCAGCAACCCGCGCGGCAGTTGGGTGGAAGAAGCGCGCAAGCGCGGCGTGCGCATCCTTACCGGCAGCTCCGTGGTGGAAGCCGCCGGCAGCAAGCGGGTGACCGCTGCACGCATCTGCGCCATCGATGTGCAAAGCCATAAGGTCAGCAGCCCCGGCGAAGTGCTCGACTGCGACCTGATCGTCAGCTCCGGAGGCTACAGCCCGGTGGTGCACCTGGCTTCGCACCTGGGCGGCCGGCCGACCTGGCGTGAAGATATTCTGGCCTTTGTGCCAGGCGAGGGTGGCTTCCAGAAGCGCCTGTGCGCCGGTGCGGTGAATGGCGTATTCGGCCTGGGCGATGCCCTGGCCGATGGTTTCGAGGCGGGTGTGTCGGCGGCTGCCGAAGCCGGCTTCAAGGCGGTTTCCGCCAGCCTGCCGCAGGTCGCTGTCCGTCTGGAAGAACCTTCCCTGGCGCTGTTCCAGGTGCCGCACGACAAGCCGACGGCGCGTGCGCCCAAACAGTTTGTCGACCTGCAGAATGACGTTACCGCTGCCGGTATCGAGTTGGCCACCCGCGAGGGCTTTGAGTCGGTCGAGCACGTCAAACGCTACACCGCGCTGGGCTTCGGCACCGATCAGGGCAAGCTGGGCAATATCAACGGCCTGGCGATTGCCGCCCGTTCGCTGGGCATCAGCATCCCGCAGATGGGCACCACTATGTTCCGCCCGAACTACACGCCGGTGACCTTCGGTGCGGTGGCCGGCCGTCACTGTGGCGCGCTGTTCGAGCCCAAACGTTACACCGCGATGCAAAGCTGGCACCTGCAAAACGGTGCCGAGTTCGAGGACGTGGGTCAGTGGAAGCGCCCGTGGTACTTCCCCAAAGCCGGTGAAGATCTGCATGCCGCCGTAGCCCGCGAGTGCCTGGCCGTGCGTAACGCAGTCGGCATTTTGGACGCCTCGACGCTGGGCAAGATCGATATTCAAGGCCCGGATGCCCGCGAGTTTCTCAACCGCGTGTACAGCAACGCCTGGACCAAACTGGATGTGGGCAAGGCGCGCTACGGTCTGATGTGCAAGGAAGACGGCATGGTCTTCGACGACGGTGTGACCGCCTGCCTGGCCGACAACCATTTTCTGATGACCACCACCACCGGCGGCGCCGCACGGGTGATGGAGTGGTTGGAAATCTACCACCAGACCGAGTGGCCGGAGCTGAAGGTGTACTTCACCTCGGTTACCGACCACTGGGCAACCATGACCCTGTCCGGCCCCAACAGCCGCAAGCTGCTGGCCGAGGTCACCGACATCGACCTGGACAAGGACGCCTTCCCGTTTATGACGTGGAAGGAAGGCCAGGTTGGCGGTGTGCCTGCGCGGGTGTTCCGCATCTCTTTCACCGGTGAGCTGAGCTACGAAGTCAACGTGCAGGCCGACTACGCCCTGGGTGTGTGGGAAAAGATCATCGAAGCCGGTAAGAAGCACGGTCTGACGCCTTACGGCACCGAGACCATGCACGAACTGCGTGCTGAGAAGGGCTTCATCATCGTCGGTCAGGACACCGACGGTTCGGTCACCCCAGACGACCTCAACATGGGCTGGTGCGTAGGGCGAACCAAACCGTTCTCGTGGATCGGCTGGCGCGGCATGAACCGCGAAGACAGCCTGCGCGAAGACCGCAAGCAGCTGATCGGGCTCAAACCCGTCGACCCCAACAAGGTGCTGCCGGAAGGCGCGCAACTGGTGTTCGACCCGAAACAGACCGTCCCGATGCAGATGGTCGGCCACGTCACCTCCAGCTACATGAGCGTGGCGCTGGGCTATTCCTTCGCCATGGGTGTGGTCAAGGGCGGCCTCAAACGCATGGGTGAGCGGGTGTTCGCACCGCTGGCCGATGGCAGCCTGATCGAAGCCGAAATCGTCAGCTCCGTGTTCTATGACCCGAAAGGGGATCGCCAGAATGTCTAATTTGATCAACGTTTATCAGCAACGCCCGGCTGCGGCACATGCCGAATCACCTCTGTTCCACGCTGGCCTTGAACAGCTGGCAGGTAAAGGCTCGGCCAGAGCCGGGGTGACGGTGCGCGAGAAGAAGCTGCTCGGGCACCTGACCCTGCGTGGCGACGCCAAGGACCCGGCGTTTGCCGGCGGTGTACACAAGGCCCTGGGCCTGGAACTGCCGGTGGCACTGACCCTGGTGGCGGCCGGCGACACCTCGCTGCAATGGCTGGCCCCCGATGAATGGCTGCTGATTGTGCCGAGCGGCAGCGAGTTCGCGGTCGAGCAGAAGCTGCGCGAGGCGCTGGAGGGCCAGCACATCTCGATCGTCAACGTTAGCGGCGGGCAGACCCTGCTGGAGTTGACTGGGCCGAAGGTGCGCGAAGTGCTGATGAAGTCCACCAGCTATGACGTGCACCCGAGCAACTTCCCGGCCGGCAAGGCGGTGGGTACGCACTTCGCCAAGTCGCAGCTGGTGATCCGCCACACTGCCGAAGACACCTGGGAACTGCTGATCCGCCGCAGCTTCTCCGATTACTTCTGGCTGTGGCTGCAGGACGCCAGCGCCGAGTTTGGCTTGGCGATCAAGGCCTGAAGCTTGCACGCACTGTCCCCTCTCACGCTTGCGGGAGAGGGTTAGGGAGAGGGCCGCTTT